>OJKJ01000077.1_pt1 | contig 84273 bp, 65 predicted proteins | sample 1596491 | NCBI WGS metagenome assembly OJKJ01 (sample SAMEA4350160, study PRJEB24818) | metagenome | biome: human; feature: gut; material: faeces | place: Denmark | collected 2013-09
AGCGAAGAGAGGGGCGACAACAGAGAAAACCCATCGAACACCAGAAGCTGTACCGGCAGTGTGGCGAGCACGCAGGCCAAACTCACTGAAAGAGAGGCCGTCAGCGGCGCTGCAGCGCGGCGCAAATACCTTCTGTTTTGAAAGGGCCTGTTTATCACCCGGGAGATACCGGACTGTAGTTTCAGAATTCCCAGTGTGGAAAGGGCGGACAGGGCGAGTCCCACATCTCCGCCGGAAAAAGGATTCAGCACTCCAATCAGCAGCAGGGCAAAACCCAGAGAGTTAAGGCTGTCCGCCTCTCTGCCGAGACAATCGGCGAAGAGGAACAGCAGCAGCATGATGCCGCTGCGCACCGCGGAAAATGGAAAGCCGATCAAGATGAGAAAGAGAAGTACAGCCGCCGCAGTAAGCAGGTTTTTCACCCGGCGTCCCAAACGAAACAGGGAGAGAAAAAGAGAAAAGAACGCGGCAAGGGCCGACAAATGCAGACCGGAAATGACCAGCAGGTGAGAAGCGCCGATATCCCGGAAGTCGGACTCCACATCGGCAGAGAGGCCGTCCTTCTCTCCCAAAAGCATAGCCCTCACCAGTGAGGCTTCCTCCTGCGGAAACAGCCCCTCTACACACCGGCGCAGAGATCTGCGCACCTCCCAAAGAATGGCCAGTAAGCTTTTTGTCTCCGCAGGGATAACGAAGGTTCCTCCATATTCCGCCAGATATGCGCCCATCACCGTTCCTTTTGCCAATCTGGCGTTTTTCGCAGAATAGAGTCCGCCTTCCTCAAAGGTGTAAAACCCCGCCAGACACTCCACCTCATCCCCAGGCTGGCAGAACAGAGCCTGGTTGGTAGAAAAACGCACGGTAAAATTCCCAAGCTGCGGAACTTCCTCCACACGCGTGACCTTCAGCTTATAATAGTACTTATGGTTTTCCTCTTCCGGCCCCTCCAGTACCGTGGCATGAATTCTCGCTTTCGTCTGGTCGAGCACTTCGAACGGCTCCGCCTGTATATGATATGCCCAAGCGTAAAGAGAAAAGGCCAGTGATACCGAAAGCAGTATCACCGGCACAAGTTCCACTTTTCTCCGAATCCCCATAACAAGTATGGCAATGCCCGCCGTCAGCACAGCCGCGGCGATAGATACCGTTTCCCCCAGGAATGCCGCCGTGCTCAGTGCGGCGAAAACCGAAAACCCGGTCACCGCAAAGAAGCGCGGCAGACCCTTTTCACTTAAAGAACAACGGAAGCGGTTCAAGATAGATGATATCCGTACGGTCCTTGGCTTCACCCTCTGCCAGGACACAGGCCTTACCCACCACGTTTCCGCCGATGCTGCCCAGAAGCTCCTCAATGGCGGCCAGAGATTCCCCTGTGGAGATCACATCGTCCACGATTAAGATCCGTTTGCCCTTGAGGTTTTCGCAGTCCGCCTTGGAGAGATACAGCTTCTGCACATGGTCAGTGGTGATGGATTTCACCTCCACGTGGATGGGATCCTCCATATAGGCTTTTACTCCCTTACGGGCCACCACATAATTTCTGCAGCCGATACGCGCCATTTCATAGGCCAGCGGAATTCCCTTGGATTCCGCCGTGACAATAATATCGTGCTCCGGGCACTTTTCCAACAGGGCTTTTGCCGTTTTTTCCGTAATCTCCACATCACTGAACATCACAAATCCGGCAATGTCCATATGCTCGTTGAGCGGGCAGATAGGAAGTTCCCTCTTGCAGCCCGCTATGTCCATCTGATAAACCTCTCCCATGTTTCTTCCTCCTTATTCTTTCTGACCGCTTTCCAGCCGCTTTCTGAAGAAAGCTTGGCAAAGACTTTTATTCCGCGGGGACGCCCGGCGAAGGCTCATAGCTTACTCCCCGATGCCCTGGACTCTTCTTTCTCCGCTTTCTGAAGAAAGCTTGGCAAAGACTTTTATTCCGCGGGGACTCCCGGCGAAGACTCATAGCTTACTCCCCGATGCCCTGGACTCTTCTTTCTCCGCTTTCTGAAGAAAGCTTGGCAAAGACTTTTATTCCGCGGGGACGCCCGGCGAGGGCTCATGGCTCACTGCCCGACGCTCTGGACTCTTCTTTCTTCGCTTTCTGAAGAAAGCTTGGCAAAGACTTTTATTCCGCGGGGACGCCCGGTGAGGACTCACGGCTCACTCCCCGACGCTATGGACTCTTCTTTCTCCGCTTTCTGAAGAAAGCCTGGCAAGGACTTTTATTCCGCGGGGACGCCCGGCGAGGGCTCATGGCTCACTCCCCGGCACCCTGGCTGCAGCGTTACGCTGCGGGGAACGGGGGCCATCCCATCTGCTGTTTGCCCAAAAGGTGGAAATGCAAATGCTGCACGCTCTGCATCCCGTCTTTCCCGCAGTTGTTTACAATGCGAAACCCGTTCTGCAAGCCCAGCTCCCCGGCCAGCTTTGCAGCGACCTCAAAAATGTGAGCCACTACCACACTGTTTTCCGGAGTGATCTCCAGCGCAGACGCAATGTGCTCCTTGGGAATGAGCAGCACATGTACGGGGGCCTGAGGATCCAGGTCGTGAAAGGCCACCACCTGGCTGTCCTCATATACTTTATTCGACGGGATTTCTCCCTGGGCGATTTTGCAAAAGACACAGTCAGACATTTTTTTACTCCCTTCCAGATCCTTGGTAGTGAATTCAAGCACCCAGCTGTTTTTTAACCAGCTCCGGCACCGCGGCCAGGGCTTCGTCCAGCTTGGTCTGATCCTTAGCGCCCGCCATAGCGAAATCGGGCCGTCCGCCGCCGTTGCCGCCGGTTAGCTGGGCCACCTCCTTGACGAGAGCTCCCGCTTTCAATCCCTTCTCCTGCGCAGACTTGTTACAGGCTGCAGCCAGCGTAGCCTTGCCGCCGCTGATTCCTGCGAACACCGCCGCAACAGGCTCCTGCCGTTCCTTGGCCTTATCGCACAGAGCGCGAAGCGCGTCGCTGCCCGTGCCGGAAAGCAGTGCGAATATCACCTTTATGCCGTTCACATCCTGGGCATTCTGGAACACGCCCTCCAAATTGGCAGAAGCCACCTTGGCATTGAGCGTCTCAATGGCCTTATCCTTATCCTTCAGTTCAGCCATCATCTGCCTTGCCCTTACGGGAAGCTCTGCCGGATTCAGCACTTTCATTGCCTGGGCAGTCTCCTGAATGGCCTGCGTCTGCACAGTCAGCAGGTGGAGCACTCCCGCACCGGTCACCGCCTCAATCCGGCGCACACCGGACGCCACGGAAGATTCCGACACGATCTTGAAAAGCCCCAGCCGAGCTGTATTATCCATATGGGTGCCGCCGCAAAACTCCTTGCTGAAATCATCTCCCACTGAAACGACGCGCACCACATCTCCATATTTCTCGCCGAACAAGGCCATAGCGCCGATCTTTCTGGCCTCCTCAATGGGCATTTCCTCCATTTTCACAGGGACCGCCTTCAGAATCTCATCGTTTACCATCAGCTCCACAGCAGTCAGTTCCTCAGGCGTCAGGGCAGAGAAATGGGTGAAGTCAAAGCGCACATGCTTCTCGTTTACCAGCTGGCCGGCCTGTTCCACGTGTGTGCCCAACACCCTGCGCAGAGCCGCCTGCAGCAGATGCGCCGCCGTATGGTTGCGCATGATGGCCTTGCGGCGCATGGAGTCCAGCACGGCATTCACCGTATCCCCCACGCTCAAAGTACCTTCTGTCACCACAGCACGGTGCAGGAATACACCCTCGTGCTTGGTGGTGTCAATGACGTCTGCGGACAGGCCCTCTGCCTCCAGCACGCCGCTGTCACCTACCTGGCCGCCGCTTTCCCCATAGAACGGGGTGGTATCCAGCACCACAGAGACCTCGGCGCCCTCGCCTGCGCTCTCCACCCGCTGTCCATTCTGAATGACAGCGATTACCTTGGCGGCTGAGCACAGCTCCGTATAGCCGGTAAAGACGGTGGCGGGCAATCCGGAAGCAGCGCTTCCCTCCCCCTTCCAGGCGTCTGCTCCGGCATCCTTCCGGGCGTTTCTCGCCCTCTCCTTCTGCTCCCGCATCAGTTCCCGGAAACGCTCTTCATCTACCGCCATGCCCCGCTCTTCCAAAATTTCTTTCGTCAGATCCAGCGGGAAGCCGTAAGTATCGTTCAGGGTGAAGGCATGTTCGCCGGAGAAAACCTTGGAATCAGCCTGATCGATAAAGGTGTTCAGCAGCGCCAGTCCCTGGTCGATGGTCTTCGCAAAGCTGTCTTCCTCATAGCTGATAATCTTTTTAATGGTGTCCCGCTTTTCCGTCAGTTCGGGATACGCTTTTTGATTCTCACGGATTACAGTGTCCGCCAGTTCGGAGAGGAACGGCCCGTTGATGCCCAGAAGCTTGCCGTGGCGTGCCGCCCGGCGCAACAGGCGGCGCAGCACGTATCCCCTGCCCTCATTGGAGGGCAGTACGCCGTCGCCAATCATAAACACCGTGCTGCGAATATGGTCGGTGATTACCCGCAGGGACACGTCGTTCCTCTCGCTGCCGCCGTACTCCACACCGGAGATTTTGGATACATGCTTCATGATGTTCTGCACCGTGTCCACCAGGAACAGGTTATCCACGCCCTGCATCACACAGGCCAAGCGCTCCAGGCCCATTCCTGTGTCGATATTCTTCTGCACCAGATCGGTATAGTTGCCCTGGCCGTCGTTGTTGAACTGGGAGAACACCAGATTCCAGATTTCCACATAGCGGTCGCACTCGCAGCCCACGCCGCAGTCCGGCTTTCCGCAGCCATACTTTTCGCCCCGGTCGAAATAGATTTCCGAGCAGGGTCCGCAGGGTCCGGAGCCGTGCTCCCAAAAGTTGTCCTCCTTGCCCAGCCGCTTCATATGGCTCTCGTCCACGCCGATTTCATTGACCCAGATATCCCAGGCTTCGTCATCCTCCATATACACGGAAGGATACAGCTTATCCTTGGGCATTTCCAGCACCTCGGTGAAAAACTCCCAAGCCCAGGCAATGGCCTCGCGCTTAAAATAATCGCCGAAGGAGAAATTTCCAAGCATTTCAAAAAAAGTGCCGTGCCGTGCCGTATAGCCCACATTCTCGATATCGCCGGTGCGAATGCACTTTTGGCAGGTGGTCACGCGGTTTTTGGGCGGCGTGACCTCGCCTGTAAAGTACTTCTTCATAGGCGCCATACCGGAATTGATCAGCAGCAGGCTGTTGTCTCCCTGGGGGATCAGTGAAAAGCTTCCCAGCCGCAGATGCTCCTTCGATTCAAAGAATTCCAGAAATTTTTCCCTTAGTTCATTTAGTCCCGTCCACTGCATCGTTATTCAACCTCTTTCTATTCGTGCACACCTCTTTGAAATCCGGTGTACAATATCTTCTTTCACTAAAAAAGCATCCCAAACCTTTTCTGCTACAAGGTAGCTCAGAAAACTCCGGAATCCTGATCTCCGACACTCCGTTTTTTACTCTGTGGTATACGCCCACAGCAGCTTCAGGGTGTTTTCCACGCCGTCCACGTGAGAGCGCTCATAGCCGTGAGAAGCATACACGCCCGCACCGATGAGGCCGTGGCGCACATCGTAGCCTGCCCGCAGGGCGGCCTCGGCATCGCTGCCGTAGTGGGGATATACGTCTACAGCGTAGGCGGCCCCGGCCCTCTTCGCCGCCTCCACCAGAGCGGTGGTCACGGCGTAATCGTAAGGCCCGCCGGAATCCTTCGCGCAGATGGAAACCTCCCGCTCAGTACACTGCAGGCCTTCGCCCACGCAGCCCATATCCACGCTGACCACCTCTGCCACATCTTCCGGTACAGAGGCGGAGGCGCCGTGGCCCACCTCCTCATACACGGTGAAGTGCAGGTATACTTTCCGCCGGGGCGTAACATGCCTTTCCTTCAGTTCCCTGGCATATCCCAGCAGGATGGCGGCGCTGAGCTTATCATCCAAAAACCTGCTCTTAAGATAGCCGCTGCCGGTCACCACCGTGCGGGGATCGAAGCAGACAAAGTCTCCGGTTTCAATGCCCAACGCTCTGGTTTCCTCAGGCTTTTCTACAGGCTCGTCGATGACTACCTCCATCGCCTCGAACTTCCGCTTTTTCTCCCCGTAATCACCATTGACGTGAACGGACGCATCGCAAAGCTGAAGGCACCCTGTGTAGGCGCCGCCGAAACGGGTATAAATGACGCAATTCTCCGCCTCGCAGTTTTCTGCCCGCAGGCCGCCTATTGGAGAAAGCAGCAGCCGGCCGTTGCTTTTGATGGATTGTACCACTGCGCCCAGGGTATCCACATGGGCCATAAGCAGCAGTCCTTCCCCCTCTCCGCCCAAACAGACGGTGACGCCGCCCTTTCTTGTCTTTTCAGGAGCATAGCCCAAACGGGCCAACTCTTCCATCAGATAATCCGCCGCCCTCTCTGTAAAACCGGAAGGGCTGTCTATCGCACACAACTTTCTCAGCTGTTCCACACAATAGCCTGTTTCCATTTCAAAACCCCCTGTTTTGCTTTCCCTCTCTCTACAAAAAAATAGACCGGTCCGCATCCCCTATGGGACGGACTGGTCCGTGGTACCACCCAAATTGCCGCTGTGCAGAAGTCCGCCTTTTCCGCAGACTCTTCTGCCCTGCAGCCGCTTTCTTTTCCGTTAACGCCGGAAACACGCCGCCGCTCTTCGCGGTCGGTACGCCGGAAAACGCGCTGCCTTTCCATCGGAAACGGCAGTGGGAGCGGCCTGCCTTTGTTTCCATACGGCCTCGCACCCAACCGGCCGCCTCTCTGAATGGTAGCAAAAGCATCTTCTCCGCGCAACTCTTCAGTATTCAACTGCCCATATTATAAGCCGAAGCATCCGGAATTGTCAAATCATTTTCAAAATTAACAGGCCCGGCTTCCCCATAGCTTCCGCGCCGCAAACTTGCGGGACGAAAAGTTTCCCCTCGTTATGTCCAGGCGCTTAGGAATAAAACGCAGCGGCCATCGCCACAGTATAGATTCTTCGGACAGCACAGGCAGTTGCCCTGCCGCCTTTCCTCACCAACGGGATGCTGGCTTCCCTGCATCAAGCCTGCTGTACCACTTCCACATTGTCAATCCCATAATACCGGAACAGCGCGGCGGCGGCTTCCGTAATTTCCTCTCCGCTGACTGCTATGGGAACAGCGGGAGGGCAGGACACGACAGGCGCACCGCATATTCGGCCAGCCGCCTGTTCTGCCGGCACAGTCTCATGAGGCGCCAGTACAGCCCTGCGGATGGACATCCGTCTGGACGGGAGAACCGGCGGCCATTCCGGCGCGCTAAGCCTCCGGCTGTCTGGAGGGCCGCTGCGCAGGGCCTCCAAAACCCGCCGGAAATCAGCTTCCCTGGATTCCGGTGTAAACATCAGCACAACATGCTCCCAGTCGGCAAGCTCCGGCTCTACGTTGTTGGCGCGCAGCAGCGCGGCGGCTTCCATTCCGGTGCATCCGCTTTCCCTGCAGTACAGCGTCAGCTTCAAAGGCTCTCCGCCTCCGGTTCGCCAGCCGGCCAGCTCCAGTTCCTCTTTCAGGATAGAAACCCGCCGGATGCAGGCCTCCAGCTTTTCCCTATATCCTTGCGCCAGATACCGGTTGCACAGGTCCAGGGATTGGAGGATCAGGTAGGAAGGGCTGGTGGAAGTGAACAGGGAGAGGGCCCCTCTGGCCCCGGAAAGATAGGCAGCAGGCGCATTTTGGGAGATGTGCAGGTAAGCGCCTCCCGTCAGGACGGGCAGCGTTTTGTGGGCGGAATCGCAGCACATGGCGGCCCCCAGGGCGATGGGATGAAGAGACGGCTCCAGAAATTGCAGATAGGCCCCGTGGGCATTATCCACCAGCAGAGGCAGGGAATGGGCCCTGCACACCTCAGCGAGGCCCCGGATATCCAAAATGTTTCCCAGATAGTCAGGCGAGGTGACATACACCGCAGCCGGCTTTTTTTGCAGGGCGGAAAGACGCCTGCTCAGCTCTCCGGGAGACACCGGACAGCTGCACAAGCTCTGTCCCTGCTCCGGATACAGCCATTCCACGTCCAGATCCAGGAGGGCACAGCCGTAAAGAAAGGTTTTATGCACATTTCTCGCCGCCAGGATTAACGGCCTTTCTCCCTCCTGCACCGCGTTCCCGGCTGCCAAAGCCAGCATGGCCTTGACCGACAGGGAGGAACCTTCAGTGGAATAGAAGGTGCGGCCAGTCTGAAACAGAGCCGCGGCGTTGGCTTCGCTTTCCGCAATAATCCCACAGGCCTGGTCCAGCACATCCGCCCCCGGGATTTCTGTGATGTCTCTGGCCTCACATCCCAAAAATCCCTGTCCCTTGTGTCCCGGCATGTGAAGGCGGGAGAGATCCTTTTGAAGGTATTGGTCCACAAAATCTACAACAGGAGTGTTCACGTTCAAAGGTCTCCTCTCCTCGTGACTCAAGCCTCTTCGCTTTCCGCCACCTGCATCATCACGGCGCATTCAATCCGCTTCTTGAACAGCTCGCAGCCGTATTCATACACGCCGCTGATCTTACCCGTGGCGTGATAAGCGTTGGCGGCGCAGCCGCCGGAGCAGTAAAGTTTCGCCCAGCAATCCCTGCATTCCGGCCTGGCGTAAGCATTGCAATGCCGGAATTCCTCCTGCACCGCAAGGTTGGTTACGCCATCCCAGATATTTCCCAAGCTGTATTTGGGGTCCCCCACAAACTGATGGCAGGGGAACAGCTCTCCCCAGGGCGTGACCGCCATGTACTCCGTGCCGGAACCGCAGCCCGTGATCCGCTTATAAATGCACGGGCCATTTTTCAAGTCCAGCATGTAATGATAGAAGACAAATCCGTTTCCCGCTTTTTTCCGCCGGATCATTTCCTCGGCCAGGAGTTCGTACTGCCGGAACAGCTCTGGGAGGTCCTCTTCAGTCAGGGCATAGGGGTCTGTGGGCGCACAGACCACCGGCTCCATACTCAGCTCCGTAAAGCCCAGATCCGCCATGTGAAAAATATCGTTGGTGAAATCCACATTGTTGTGGGTAAACGTGCCGCGCATGTAATAATTTTTCCCGCCGCGCTTTTCCACCAGCCGTTTGAACTTGGGGACGATGGCGTCATAGCTGCCGCGCCCCGCATAGTCTTTGCGCAGGTGGTCGTGGATCTCCTTCCGGCCGTCCAGGCTCAGCACTACGTTGCTCATTTCGCGGTTCAGAAAATCATCCACCTCGTCGCTGAGCAGCATGCCGTTGGTGGTCAGCGTAAAGCGGAAATTCTTGTCATGCAGCTTTTCCTGCTCCCGGGCATAGGCCACCAGCCGCTTGACCACTTCCCAATTCATCAAGGGTTCCCCACCGAAAAAATCCACCTCCAGGTTCCTGCGGGAACCTGAATTGGCGATCAGAAAATCAAAGGCCTGTTTTCCCACCTCGAATGACATCAGGGCGCGGTCCCCCTGGTATTTTCCCTGGCTTGCAAAGCAGTAAGAACAATTCAGGTTGCAGGTATGCGCCACATGCAGGCACAGGGCCTTTACCACCTGGCTCCTGTTTTTAAAATCGAACGCCATGTTTTCATAGATATCTGCAGAAAACAGCTTTCCAGCCTTTTCCAGAGCCCTGATATCCTCCAGGCAGAGCAGTACCTCCTCACGGGTGATATCGGGCAAGCCGTCGTATTTTGAAAGGATTTCCTTCACAATCTCCTCAGCCTCGTGCTGCTGGTACAGGGCAATGATATCGTAGGCCACGTCATCCACCACATGCACCGACCCGCTGCAGGTATCCAACACAATGTTATACCCATTCAACTTATACTGATGTACCATTCACTTTCTCCTTCTTTTCCACACAGATACAACAAAGACGCCGCCCACGGAAGGCGGCGTCTTTCCTTTTATAGCACAATTATTTCTTTTTGTTCTCACACTGCTGGTTGGCAACACCGCAGGAAGTCTTGCAGGCAGACTGGCAGGAGGTCTGGCATTCGCCGCAGCCGCCGGCAGCCGCGCTCTTCTTCAGGTCTCTGGTCTCGATGGTCTTAATTCTTTCCATGATGCAATCTCCTATCTGAAAGTTTCATTCTTTCTCTGTGCGCCCGCGCTCTGCCGCAGGCTGCAGGCAAGCCTACACAAATTTCCTGTTTATTTTATCAAAAGGACGTGTGGATGTCAAGACAGGTATCCCCGCCGCACATAATCAAGTTCAACTCTTTTTCCGGGATACATTCCACCAGGCCGGCAGGAAAAACAGGATGGAGACTCCCAGCAGTACCAGCACATGGGTGAACGGCCCCGCCGTAAAATCCCCATAGCGGTACAGCACGCCCATGGACTCCTGGAAATCCCGCACCGCAGCTTCCGGCGCACCGGCAAAGCATTCAGCAGTGGGAGCCTCCAGCATCACCTGCCGCAGCAATGCGCCCGCATGTGAAACCGGAAACAGCTTTACCACCCACCGCACCGCTTCGGGCAGACTGCCCAGAGGAAGATAAATGCCTGTCAAAAAACCGATCAGGGTACCGATCACCGTGCTGGCAGTGGAAAAGGCGGCGGGACTTTGGAAAAAGCTCACAAAGAAAAACACCATCGTACTTGAGGCCAAGGTGGAAAGCGGCAGGATCAGCAGCGTCTTTCCCAGCGCTCCAGAAGCAAGCACCTTGCCGCCGCAGGAAAGAATATACAATTCTCCCAACGCCAGGGCCACCAGACTCATCAGCAGTGCAACCAGATAGGCACTGAACACATAGCCTCCAACCAGCTTCCAACGCTGCACCGGCGAAGCTAAAAAATCGCGGTTCAACTTCCTGGAACGGTCCTGTACCATGGCTTCAAAAGCGCCCATGGCCGTGGTGACCGGCGTGATGGAGACAATTCCCGCTATGACCCAAGTTCCCATCAGCCCCTTTGCGCCTTGTATCTCCGGAAAATTCCGGATCCAAACATCCCCTAAAAACAGCACGTACAGCCCAATCACAAGGATCACTCCCAACAGGGAGAAAAACACGGCGCTCTTCTGTCGGAAAAACACCTTTAAATTTCGCTGTGTAAAGTTAAGCATCTCCATCCACCTCCTGAAATGTCCCTCCGGTCAGATTCAGAAACACATCCTCCATGGAACCATGGAGCACCTCAAAGCTCTCCACCCTGTCGCCTGCCTGCTGCAAAAGGGGCAGGGCATCCACAGTATGCCGGAGCTTCATGGTGAAAACCCCCGCTTTCTCCGTGAATGGAACGCCGCGTTCTATCAAGAATTCCACAAACTCATCCTTCTTCTTCGGCTTGACACATAGCCGGTCCGAACTGTACCGTTCCTGCAGATCATACGGTGTGCCCATGGCGGCAACCTTTCCTCCTGCCAGCAGGACAATATGATCTGCAGCGGCAGCCTCCTCCATGTAATGGGTGGTCAGGAACACTGTCATTCCCGTACGTCTCTGCAGTTCTGTGATAGTGCGCCATACCCCCTCCTTTGTTCGGGGGTCAAGGCCGGTGGTAGGCTCGTCCAAAAACAGGATTTTCGGCGTGTGTACCAGAGCCCGTGCAATATCCGCCCGTCTGCGTTGGCCGCCGGAAAGCTTGCCGTAAGGCCGGTCCAGAAACTCCAGCACATCCGCCGTCCCCGCAGCCGTGCGTACCGCTGCCCGGAGTTCCCTCCGGCCCATGCCGTAAAATCGTGCGCGGGTCATCAGATTCTCCCGCACGGTCAGAAGGGGGTCCAGCATACTGTCCTGGAACACCACTCCAATGCTCTTTCGGATCTGCCCGTCCTCTTTTCCCAGTTCATAACCGTCGATCAGCGCACTGCCGCCGTCCGGCCGGGACAGTGTACAGAGCATGTCTATCGTGGTGGACTTTCCCGCGCCGTTAGGGCCCAGAAATGCAAAGAGTTTTCCCCTCTCCACACAGAACTCGATGCCGCACACCGCCTGCACCTTTCCAAAGCTCTTCTGCAGACCGTGAACCTCTATGATTTTCTCCATCCTGCTCTCCCTTCCCAAAGGGCGGTACTCCCGCCTGTTTTCCTCATTCTATGCAAAAAAAGCCGCCCGCACAAGCAGGCGGGCGGCAAGAGGGAGAACTAAAGGGGCAGCATGCCGGAATCCACGGGTAAGGCGCCGCCTATCCCAGCGTGCCCAGCTGATTGAGCTGGAGTATCCCATCCCGTATTCTCCAGCGATACAGATAGCCCGCCTCCTTCCAATCCACTTCCTCCAAAAGTTCAAAGCAGTCCTCAACAAAATCCTGTTCTTCCACGCGAAGCGTGACTTCACAGTCCTGCCTCTCTATTCCCTTTTTCCGGTCTTTTTCTCCATGATCTTCCGGTTGATCTCCTCGGCATTCTTCTTCGCCCAATGGGAGTTGACCGCCGTAACGGCATAGGTCACCGCGAAAACCGGCACCACCACAGGCAGCAACCCTATCACAGACTCCCAGCTCAGCGGATAGAAGCCAAAAAGTACGCCCTCAAACAGCACAATCAGGCATACCACCGCGCAGCGCAGCAAAGGGTTCAGAAACAGAAACGCATTCGGAGAGAAGTTCAGCCTCTCCAGCCACCCCTCCGGATAGTCCCACAGAAGCATCGCAGCGGAGATCGTGGCGCACATGCCGAACAGCTGCCACACTGTCAGCGGAGTCATATATCCCTCCCAGCCCAGCGGCTTCAGTATCGCCATCAAAAGCACCACTCCGGTGAAGGAGGTGGCGCACATCGTCCAAAAACTCTTGAGCCAGCCCTTACCAAAGAGCTTTCGCTTCACAGCATTTCCCTCCTCAATCTTCAAATTTTTCCCGAAATCCTCTGACATAATGCTTGGAAACAATGAGCTTTTCCCGATTTTTCAGTATGGCCTCCAACCTGCCGTTGAGCTGCGCCCTCACACCCGCCACCACTGCGGCATTCAGAATGCAGTTTTTGCTGATGCGCACAAAGGTGGTGCCCCGCAGCTTTTCCTCCAACTCATAGAGCTTCAAATCGCAGTCCAACACCTCATGCTCCAGATAGAGAAAGGTGCGGTTATCCACAGATTCAAAGTAGCAGATTTCCTCCAGCGGCATCTGCCGCAGCACACCGTCCTTTTTAGCCGGTACAGAAAAGGAATACAGCTTGATCTGCTCGATCAGCCGTTTGAGCCGTTCGTCCATCAGCCCGCACCGGATGATGATCTCAGGTTCTTGCCGGGAGAGCTCTTGTTCGATAATCAGCTTCATACGTATCCATTCCTTTTCTGCCGCCGGAGAGGCCGTTTTTTCCCTTCTGTCCCTATGGTAGCACAGCTTTCCGCTGTGCTGCAACGCTGCTTTGGCAACCTGCCCTTTTTTTGTGGTAAGTTGACTGTTCATGAAAAAACGGCGGTATGCAAAACTGCAACCGCCGTCATTCTCTATCTCCCGTTTACTTCTTTTCCTCTATTTTTGCAGCAGGCTTTTGAGGTTCAGCCGCTTTGGTCAGTTTTTTCTCCGGTTCGGTCTTGAGCGCGGTTTCCTTCTTGGGCTCCGCAGACTTGGCCGCGGGCGCCTTAGCCGCGGCTTTCTTCGGCTGGGCTTTCTTGACCTCCGTGGACTTTACCGCTTGAGCCTTAGTCTCTTCCGTCTTTTTGGCGGCAGTCTTTTTCGCCGCAGGCTTCTTTACGGTTTTCGTCACAGTGGTTTTTTCTGCCTCCTCTGCAACCAGTTTCCACTGCTGGTTTTCGCCGTTTACATCTTCCCAAATCTGGGCAGGCGCACCATCTTCCTCACTCATATCCGCAATATCCAGCACCTTGCCGGACATCACATGAAGCAGCTTTCTATAAGAAGGCCGCACTGTGACCAGCTTCCAGAACTGACTCTCGCCATCTACGTCTTCCCAGGTCTGTGCCCAGGTACCGTTGACCGTACCGTTAGCCATCACATCCAACACCTTGCCGGACGCCTTATTGAATACCTTTACCATATCGCCGTTCTCCACGGTGTACCAGAGCTGGGCGTCGCTTTTTGATATCTCCGCCTGCTCCACCACAAGGCCGTTTTCCAGCCCGGTAGCCTGCAGAGCCTTGCCGCTTCTGCGGTTAACGATCCGAAATTCCGCTGCCTTTTTTGCTGCCATATCATATCCATCCTTTCAAAGATAAAAGCGAATTTTCACTGTGTTACTGCATGTATTATAAACTTTAACAGGCATCTTGTCAAACCTGATCACCGGCCGGAAACCGCATAGCACCGCGGTTTTCGGCCAAAACTGTTTCATTTCGCTCCTGTTTGCAGGCAAAGGCGCGCCGCTTTTGGCAATTATAGGCATTTCCTCCTTTTCCATTTCACTGAAATTCAGCAAAAATTAAATTTCGGTAAATTTGGGAAAACCGCCTTGGAAACCTCATTTTCATGGTGTATACTGAAAGAAATAAAGAATGGGGGAATTTGCCGTGCGGCTAGGCCTTAACTTCACCCCGCCTCATTCCTCTCCGGAGGATTGGGCGGAAAAATTGTATCAAAAAGGGGTGCGTGCCACTGCGTTTCCCCTGGATTATCACGCGCCTGTCTCTCAGATCGACGCCTATGTACAGGCCGCGAAGGAACGCGATATTCTCATTGCTGAGGTGGGTATCTGGAATTCCCCTCACCATACCGACCCCCGGGAAAGGTCACTGGCCCAGGAAGCCTGTCTGGAGCAGCTGCGGCTGGCCGACTATGTGAACGCCCGGTGCGCAGTCAACGTCTCCGGAGCCGCGGGTCCGGTCTGGTACGGATGCTACCGGGACAATTACTCCCAGGCAGTGTATGCGGAGAACGTGGCCTTTATTCAATTCCTCTGCGACGAGGCCAAACCCCGGAACACCTATTATACCCTGGAGGTGATGCAGTGGATGCTACCGGATTCTCCGGAACAATACGCCCGCTTTCTTCAAGATGTTGACAGGGAGCGTTTTGCAGTACACATGGATGCCGTAAATTTCGTGAAGGATCCTTACCTGTGTACCCACCACAACGAAGTGATCGACAAGGCGTTCCGCCTGCTGGGGCCGAAGATACGCAGCTGCCACCTGAAGGACTTCCGGCTGAAGGACGCCACTTCCCTGATGGTGGAAGAAGTGATTCCCGGCACAGGTATGCTGGACATCCCTCATTATTTGGCCTGTGTCGGCCGGCTGGATCCCGATATGCCGGTCCTGCTGGAACACCTTTCCGGCGAGGCGGAGTACGATGAAGCGCTGGCGCGGGTGAGATCCGTCTGCAGCCTTTCAAGATAACAAGCAACAGGAGGAAAAACTGTTTTGTCCCGTAGAGAAAAGCGCATTGCGCCCCAGGAATCAGGGCGCCGCACCGAACACACCCGAAGTGTTGAGAGATTTCATCCCGCTCCCGAAGCAGGACTCACCCCTGAACAAGTCAAGCTGAGAGTACAGCAGGGCTTTCACAACGGCAACACCGGCATCAAGACGAAAACGGAAGGGCAGATCATCCGTGAAAACCTGATCACCTTTTTCAACATCCTGAACTTTCTTCTGGCCATGGCCGTCATCCTGGTGGGCTCTTACCGGGACGCCCTGTTTATGGGCATCATCGTTTCCAACGCCGTCATTGGCTCCTTCCAGGGCATCCGTGCCAAACGTACCATCGACAAGCTCTCCCTGATCTCCGCCCCAAAAGCCGGAGTCGTGCGGGGCGGCCAGCACCTGCATGTGCGGGTAGAACAGATCGTCCTGGATGATATTCTGCTGCTGGCCTCCGGCAACCAGATTTGTTCCGACGCCATTGTGGTAGCAGGGGAATGCGAGGTCAACGAGTCCCTGCTTACGGGTGAATCCGACCCCATTGTAAAACGGCCGGGCGATACACTGCTTTCCGGCAGCTTTGTTGTCAGCGGAAACTGTTCCGCCCAGGTGGAGCATGTGGGCGCTGAAAACTACGCCAACCGGATTGCCGGAGACGCCAAATACATCAAAAAGCGCAATTCAGAAATCATGGATTCCATCGATTTTATTGTCAAGATCATCGGCTTCGGCATTCTGCCCATCGGCGCCCTGCTCTTCTGGAAACAGTATTTTGTGCTGGGCGACGTTCTGCCCAACTCTGTAAGCAGCACGGTGGCCGCTATGGTTGGCATGATTCCGGAGGGCCTGGTGCTGCTTACCAGCCTTGCCTTTGCTGTCAGTGTATTCAAGCTTTCCCGCCACAAGACGTTGGTGCAGGATTTGTACTGCGTGGAGACTTTGGCCCGTGTGGACACCCTGTGCCTCGATAAGACCGGCACCATTACCGAAGGTACCATGCAGGTGGACGAATTTGTTCCCTTCGATGGACACACAGAAGAGGACATGACTCAGGCGCTGGGGGCCCTGGTGGACAATCTGCAGGATGACAACCCCACCTTTCTGGCAATCAAGGACCGGTTCCCCTCCTCTTCTCAGTGGCGCGCCTCCGAGCTCATCCCCTTCTCCTCCGCCAGAAAATGGAGCGGGGCTTTCTTCCCGGGAAAGGGGTCTTATCTGATGGGCGCAGGAGAATTCATCCTGCACGATGATTTTGAACGGATTAGAGAACAGGTGGAGGGCTATTCGGAAAACGGGCAGAGAGTCCTGCTGCTGGCTCATTCTCCTGAAGCTTTTGAGGACAAGGAAGTTCCAGCCGCATTGGACTGTATCGGCCTCGTGCTCATCAGTGACAAAATCCGCCGGGAGGCTCCCAGAACCCTGCGCTATTTTGCGGACCAAGGCGTGGACTTAAAGGTAATTTCCGGAGACAACGCCGTAACAGTGTCCAACATTGCTAAAAAGGCAGGTCTGGAAAACGCGGACAAATATGTGGACGCCACCACGCTGGAAACCGACGAGGACGTGCGGCGGGCGGTGCAGGAGTATTCGGTATTCGGCCGTGTAACGCCCCAGCAAAAGCTGGCCTTTGTCAAGGCTCTGAAGTCTGAAGGGCATACGGTCGCCATGACCGGAGACGGCGTAAACGATGTGCTCGCCCTGAAGGAAGCGGACTGCAGCGTGGCCATGGCCTCCGGCAGCGACGCCGCACGCACCGTCTCCAATCTGGTGCTGCTGGATTCCAACTTTGCCTCCATGCCCCTGGTGGTACAGGAAGGCCGGCGCTCCATCAATAACCTGCAGCGCTCCAGCTCCCTGTTTCTCGTGAAGACGATCTTCTCCGCACTGATTGGCGTGCTCTTCATCTTCATCAATTACTCCTATCCCTTCCGTCCCATCCAGCAGACCCTGATCAGCTCTCTGACCATTGGCATCCCTTCCTTTATCCTGGCGCTGGAGCCTAACCGGGACCGGATCCGCGGAAAGTTTATTTTCAATGTGATCAAGATGTGCATCCCGGCGGCATTGACCATGACGGCCAATATCGTCGTCCTCTGTACTCTGAGCGGTCCTTTGGGGCTGACCGTGGATGAGATGTCCACCCTGGCGGTAATCGTCACCTCGCTGGCAGGCTTCATCATGCTTTTCAAGGTATGCACCCCTTTTAACGGCCTGCGCGGCACCCTGTTCGGCGGCCTGCTGATTGCATTCATCATCGCCCTTCTGTTTTTCCGCGACCTGTTCTACCTTACGGATCTCTCTCTGCCCATGCTGATTGCCCTGGCGCCCATGACGCTGTTCGCCATTATCCTGATGCTGGCCCTGCTTCATCTGGTGGATCATGTAATCGCCAATTCACAAAGCCCCGTTTATCCCTTCAAAGGAGGAAAAGGGAAAGCAAAGAAACAGCCGCGTCAGGCCATACAGAATTCCCGTCAATCCCGACATGCAGCCAGGTGATAAAGCGCCGGGCTTTGAGGAAAGAATCCTCTATAAAGCTCTTCTGACATGGCCGGTTTCGTTTTTGCCCTCCACTCTGGGGTCTTCTATGTCCCTTTTGCAGTAAAATAAATGTTTTTCCGTTTTCCTGCTTTATGTGAAAATCAAGGCAGATCTGGTGCGTTTCTTCTTTTTTCTTTGACAATTTTCCATACAAAGATATACTAAAAGAAGACAATGTATAAATTTCTTCGGCAAATTTTCTTGCCGGAAAGAGGGGTATGGTCCATGGACAACAAACCAAGCGGAAAAAACATGATCCTGGCAGCTTCCATTCTATTGCTTATCGGCGGAGTTGTTACTTTTCTCAGTTCTATCGTTGGCATTGCAATGGGAGGCCTGTTTGCAAGCGAAAAGGATACTGCGGGAGCGAGTACTTTGGCAGTTCTGTTTCTTGTCTATTTCATTACGGTTTTCCTCATGTCCATCTTTGAAATAGTGGCGTCCATCTATGGAATTGCAAACCGGAACAAACCCCAAAAAGCAAAGACTTGCCTTGTCATGGGGATCATTCTGGTTCTCATCGCCATTCTGAATATCCTGCTTTCCTTCTACCTCGGAAATTTCGGATTTTCTCTGATTCTCTCCCTCATTCTGCCCTTGCTGTATATGGGCGGCGCATTGATGAACAGACCGGCTCATAATGAATAACCATTCACACAAACTCAGATAAAAAAGATGCCGAATGGCAATGCCACATAGGGAAATAATTGGAAAGTTATAATCAAAAAGGTGTTGTTATCAGCAAAGTAACCCAGAAGCGTGGCAAAACGGTATATGCCACATATTCGGGCGATGGCGCTATCATTGTTGACAACAGAAATATTAAAACGCTTGGAAAGGTTGGAATATATAATGGAAATCAAAGTATGCAAATTGATAACAGACCTACTTGATGATTGGCTTTACTTCTTTGACAATGTGGCATTTGAGGACAACCGGGGATGGTGCGGTTGTTATTGTATGTGCTATCATTGGACTCAGCAACTCGCCAAAGAAAGAGCTTGGGATTGCGATAAAAAATGCGCCCCACTCAACCGAGCAAAGGCCATTGACTTTATTCAGACCGGGCGTATGCAAGGCTACCTAGCTTATAGCGACGGTAAAGTGGTCGGATGGTGCAACTCAAATGAAAAGAAAGCCTACGATAATGTAAATTTCAATTTTGCCGAGGAAATTCCCGACAATGGCGAAAAGATCAAGTCAGTTGTTTGCTTCGCTATTGCACCCGAAAATAGAGGGAAAGGCATTGCTACTGCATTACTTAAATATGTATGCGAGGATGCCCGAAACGACGGATTTGAATATGTGGAAGCTTATCCGTTTGAGCATGACGAAAATGCCGCATACCACGGTCCAACAGCTTTATTTGAGAATAACGGATTTATTCTTTGCAATCGAATTGAAGGCTGCCGTGTCGTAAGAAGGAAACTGTAATCAAATTTACTGTTCACGATTCTCAAGCAATGTTTGAAATTTCTCAATATATCTTATTACGGTATTATTTTAGAAACGAGTGGGAAAAATAGAATTTCGTCGCATACCGCAGCAGCAAGCAGGGAAGCTGTATTGACAATTTCCGAAAGTAAGAAAACGGTGCACCCATTTTAACGAGTTGCACCGTTTTCAATTTAAAAAACTTTCTTATATGGCGTTAGCAAAAGAGAAAGTTCATTCTCTTTCGGCATCCTTTTTTCCCTCTCTGTCTGCTCTATCAGAGCACGCAATACTGCTCCATATAGCCTTCCATGGCCTTCAGCAGCTCCGGGTCTGTGCCGTTTTGCTGGAGGTATTCATGAATGTCCACCACTGTGACGATAGGATGCACCTTTACGCCAAATTCCTCTTCCACTTCCATAATGGCGGTCTTCCCGGGGGTTTGTCCCACTTCACAGCGGTCCACACTGATAAACATATGCGGAACCTTTACTCCGGCACATGCCTTCAGAATGGGCATGGTTTCCCGCACCGCAGTCCCGGCCGTGATCACATCCTCAATAATGACAATGCGGTCTCCATCCTGGGGCTTATAACCCACAATGCTTCCGCCTTCGCCGTGATCCTTCGCCTCTTTGCGGTTGAAGAAATAAGGCTTGTCAATTGCAAAATCCCTATACAGGGCGACTGCACAGGCGGAAGCCAAAGGGATTCCCTTGTATGCCGGACCAAACATGGCTTCAAACTCCCCGCCCACCGTATCCTTGACCAGCTGTGCATAATAGCCGCCCAGCCGGGCCAGCTGTGCGCCGGTTTTATAGTTTCCCGTATTTACGAAATACTGCGTATTCCGTCCGCTTTTGGTGACAAAATTTCCAAAGCGAAGCACGTCGGCAGACATCATAAACTCGATAAATTCTTTTTTTTGCTGTGTGAGCATAGAAGACCCCTCTTTCTCAAAATAAATGATAATTTTTTCATTTTAAGGCTCTGTTTTTCAGAAAACCTCACTTCCTAATATTTGGCCTCCACGGAATTCAACCCGGTCCATAGCTCCAATCCATGACCGCCGCTGGCAATCAGCACCGTGCCGTCCTCATCAGTTCGGAGAATCTCCACCCCCAGTTTTTCCAGCTTCTGCAGCGTCCCGTCATGAGGATGGCCGTAACTGTTCTCCGCCCCGCAGCTGATGACTGCATAGCTGGGATTCACCGCTTTCAAAAACTTGGCGGAGGTGGAGGTTCTTGAACCATGATGGCCGCATTTGAGCACATCCGCCGATACGTCGTATCCTGCGTTCAGAATTTCTTTTTCGCTCGGGCTTTCCGCATCTCCGGGGAACAGGAAGGTATCTTCTCCGTAAGTAAAACGGATGACCGCAGAATAATTGTTCACGTCCTCCCAAACCTCATCCTTGCGGGGCGCCAGAACTTCAAAGCTGGCGTCCTCCGGACCTTCCAAAAAGGCGCCTGCGTAAAGCTCATTGACAATCAAATTCTTTTCCATCACTGCATCCAACAGCTTTTCATACGCCTTTGTGGTGGGCGTTTGCTCCTCCGGCAATAAGGGCATATAGATACTTCCGATTTCAAAGCGCTGTACAATCCGGGCCATACAGCCCATATGATCGGTATGCGGGTGGCTTTCTATGAGAAGGTCGATACGCTCTATTCCAAGTTCCTGCAGGTACTGGATCAGGCCTTCCGCATATTCATATTCCCCCGTATCCAACAACACATTGAAATAGCCGGATTCTCCCGGAATCCGGATGAGCTCGCTGTCTCCCTGGCCCACATCCAGAAAAAACACCTGCGTTTTTCCCTCGGCGGAGGCAGGTATGGCCTGCGAAGCCAAAGACGATACTCCCTGCTCCTCCGGCAGTTCCAGAATGCCCAATCGGTTCAGCGCTATGAAAGCCAGGGCTATGACAAATACGACAGCCAGCGTAGAAAAACTGGCCCTGCGGTTTACACCGCTTCCCCTTTTTCTTCCCATACCAGACTTTTCTCCTAAAAAAGGGGGCGGCTTTGCGAAAAATGACAGCCAATACCCCTTTCAAAACATCCAGGGGCACAGGCCTTTCGCAAGCCGTCCCAGCCTATTCTTCGGGATTTCCCGACTTGTAGAGATTGAAGCGGAAAAGCTTCGATTCGTCAGATTCTTTTTCACACATGACAAAGGCCTCCGCAATTTTGCCGCCTTCGATCAAGGCCGTCAAACCCACCAGCTGGCAAAGCTTGCTCTTCAAATTCAGCCGGTTGCCGTCGCGGGTCATCAGATAAACCTCGCCCTCGCAGCTGTCCAGCACCTTCAGGAACTCAGGCACATCGATATCGTGCAGTTCCACCATTTTGGGAGACATCATTCTTTCCTCCTTCACTCTTTGGATTCCTTTGCCATCATAACACAAACCTAAAAAAATGGCAACATACCTTTCACAGAGAACTCCTCTGCCGCAGCCGTTTCCCTCTGCAGACTGTCTTGATGTGAGGAGCTGGGATCCGCACTATTCAGCTTTGGTCCAGATATTGCAGAAAGATGCCGCTCTCCTGCAGCCGGATGACGGACCAGCGGCGTTTCAGACGCCGCTGGTCCCATAGTTAGGGAGAACTCTTGCACTGGGATCCCCCACATCGCAGCCTTCCCATTCTCTGTTGGGCATCCAGAACCCCGCCACCATGTTTGCCTGCCCCGGATAGTGCCGTTCAAACAGCTCCCGGTACAGCAAAGATTCCTTGGTAAAGGGCCTTACATAGCGATAGGCCCCCGCCCGGTCCCGAAATTCCCTGTCCGTGTAACACTCTTCCGCATATTCTTTGAGGTCGTCTACCAGGGAATGCCCGACAGCGTCGGAAAAGGCGGCCTTTTCCCGGTACAGGATAGAATCGGGCAGATATCCCCCAGCAAAAGCCCTGCGGAGCAAGTATTTCCCCTTGCCGTACCGGTTGAGCTTCTTCTCCGGATCAATACTCATCACATAGCTTACAAAATCCAAATCGCCGAAAGGGACGCGTGCTTCCATAGAATTTGCGGAAATGCAGCGGTCTGCCCGAAGTACGTCATACATGTGCAGCTCCCGGATTCTTTTCTCCGCTTCCTCCTGAAAGGCTTGGGCGTCGGGCGCGAAATCCGTATACTTATACCCGAACAGTTCATCAGAGATTTCCCCCGTCAGCAGAACCCGCACATCGGTTGTCTCATGGATGAATTTACAAAGCAGGTACATGCCCATGCTGGCACGGATTGTGGTGATATCATAGGTTCCCAACACCGATACCACCTCCTCCAGAGAGGAGAGCACCATTTCCCGGTCGATGAGCACTTCTGTATGGTCGCTGCCGAGATAGTCTGCCGCCTCCCGGGCATATTTCAGATCGATGGCGTCCTCCTTCATTCCAATGGCAAAGGTCTGGATGGGCTTTTTCAGCAGCTTTGCCGCCACGGCACAGACCAGAGAACTATCCAATCCTCCGGACAGAAGGAAGCCAAGAGGAGCGTCCGCGTCCAGCCGCTTTTCAATGCCCCTCACCAGTTTTTCCCGAATGTTTCTGCAAATCGTTCCCACATCGTCCCTGCACACCTCCTCCACTGCAGCGGGGTCACGATAGCAGATAAACCGTTCGCCGTCCCAGTAGTGACCGGGAGGAAAAGGCATGATTTCAGCCGCAAGTCCCACCAGGTTTTTGGCTTCGCTGGCAAACAACATTTTTCCAGAAGAGCTTCTGCCATAGTACAGCGGACGGATACCGATGGGATCTCGAGCCGCCAGGAACAAATCCTGTTCGCCATCATAGAGGATCAGCGCGAATTCCGCATCCAGCATTCCGAACATGGCAGTGCCGTACTCCCGGTAGAGCGGAAGCAGCAGTTCACAGTCCGAGTTGCTGTAAAACCGGTAGCCCTTTTCTTCCAATTGTCCTTTCAATGTACGGAAACCGTACAATTCCCCATTGCAGACTACGGAATCTCCGCCCAAAGTAAAGGGCTGCATGCCGCTCTCCTCCAGCCCCATAACGGCCAGACGGTGGAAAAACAACGTTCCCGAGGGAGTATCCAACTGCCTGGACATATCGGGGCCCCGCGACTTCGTCTTTTCGAACCCCTGCAGCAGCGCGTCCAGCGCCAAATCTTTTCCCGTGTAACCCATGATCGAACACATGACAAAAGCACCTCCGAGTATTTTTTTCTCCGTAAGGGCAGAGCGTTCGAATAGAGTAGGCCTGCTCTGCCAAACGGTGGGAAATAAAAACCGACAGCCAAAATCCTAAAATCTTAGGACGAATAGCTGTCGTTACTCGCGGTGCCACCTAATTTACCGTTTCCGGTCACCTTGTTCCGCTTCCATCAAAGCGGGAACGGCTGTAACGCGCCGCCACGCGTCTCCCCTACCGGGCCTGTTCCCCAGAAAACGGGAATCAGCCTTTGGGTTCGAGGCTCCGGAGTGTTATTCGCGCCGGTCCATACCGTGAGGCTCTCACCATCCCTCACTCTCTGGAGGCGGTTCCGCCGCTACTTCTCTCCATCCAAGCCATGAACATATTTTATTTTTATAATTTATATCACTTTTCTCACCATTCGTCAAGTAAAATTTCAGATCTCACTGTGTTTAACATTCTATGTCTGCAAAATTTTTTCTCCTGTTGAATCGCGTTATGTTTTTTGTTATTATACTAACAAAATGGTCTATCAGTTATGTAGAGAACAAATTGAGTTACTGGAATTCAGAAATCAACTAATAGGGCTTGACGATAGACTTTTTATGTTTTGCAGAATTAGAACATTTGATTTGGATGTGATGATCCCATGAAATTCAGTGGGCTTAGAAAACTGAAGGCCGTGGCAACGGCCGGAAAAATTTATACCGGAGGTGATTATCTGACAAAGAGAGGTTTCTGAAACAATGAAAAATATCCCAGACCCAAATGTGGTTTTTCCAAACACCTACAAGACGTCCTGTTTTCTCAAAAATGTAGTCTCCTCTCCTAATGTCTTCATTGGGGATTACACCTATTATGACGACCCTGAAGATCCCACTGGATTTGAACAAAACAACATCCTGTTTCACTATCCGGAATTTGGCGACAGGCTGGTTATAGGTAAATTTTGTTCCATTGCCAGCGGTACTAAATTTATTATGGGCGCTGCAAACCATCGCCTCAGCAGTGTCACCACTTACCCTTTCCACGTCTTCGGCGGAGCTTGGGAGGAACATACGCCTCCCCATCTGGAACAGCTGCCCAGAAAGGGAGACACCGTTGTGGGAAACGACGTGTGGATCGGCAGGGAGTCCGTAATTATGCCCGGCGTAACCATTGGAGATGGCGCCATTGTAGCCGCCTACTCAGTGGTGACACGGGATGTAGATGCCTACACCCTGGTAGGTGGAAATCCAGCGCGTTTTCTGAAGGACAGATTTGACCCTGAGCTTACCGCCCTGCTTCTAAAATTTCAGTGGTGGAACCTGGAGCCCGCCAGACTGGTAGACTTCCTGTCCTTGCTGTGTGATTCCAATCTGGACCAGGTAAAAGACAAACTGCACGCCATACTGTCATAGGGTTCATTTGAAAGGAGTATTTTATGGAATTTCTCAAGCTCAAAAGCGGAACGGATATCCGCGGCGTCGCAAGCGACGGCGTAGCCGCTGAGCCGGTCACCCTCACAGACGAAGTGGTGGAGGCTATCGCCGCCTCCTTCCTGGTCTGGTGCGAAAGGCATCTGGAAAAGACGAGCGCCGGCCTGCGCGTCGCGGTAGGACACGATTCCCGCATCTCGGCAGATCGGATTTCCGCCTGCCTCAAACGGGTATTCCTGTGCTACGGCGTGCACATGCTGGACTGCGGCCTGGCATCCACCCCGTCCATGTTTATGGCGACTATGGACCTGCCCTGTGACTGCTCCGTACAAATCACCGCCAGCCATCATCCCTTCCACCGTAACGGCCTGAAGTTCTTTACGGGAGAGGGCGGTCTGGATTCGCCCGACATCACTGAAATACTGCAGGGTGCGCAGGAAAATGCGAAGCCCGGCGTCCTGCGGGAAGGCGTCTATGAACGTGTCGGCTACATGTCCGCCTATGCGGAACGGCTGAGAAAAACGATTCAGGAAGGCGTTCGTGCAGAAGAGTACGAACATCCGCTGCACGGCTTTCACATTGTGGTGGACGCCGGAAACGGCGCAGGCGGTTTCTATGCCACCGAGGTGCTGGCGCCTTTAGGGGCGGATATTTCCGGGAGCCAGTTTTTGGAGCCGGACGGAAGGTTTCCAAACCACATCCCCAATCCCGAGAATGAAGAGGCCATGCGTTCCGTCTCTCAGGCAACCGTAAGGGCAGGCGCGGATTTGGGCGTCATCTTCGACACCGATGTAGACCGCGGCGGCGCGGTAGACAAGGCAGGCGAGGAAATCAACCGCAACCGTCTAGTGGCGATTGCCTCGGCCATCGCACTGGAGGACAACCCCGGCGGTACCATTGTCACGGATTCCATCACCTCGGACGGTTTGAAGGATTATATTGAAACCACCCTGGGCGGAAAACACCATCGCTTTAAACGCGGCTATAAAAACGTCATCAACGAGGCGCTGCGGCTCAATCGAGAGGGCATTAACTGCCCGTTGGCCATCGAGACAAGCGGACATGCCGCCATGCGGGAAAACTACTTTCTGGACGACGGGGCTTACCTGGTGACAAAAATCATCATCAAAATGGCATCTGTAAAAAAGGAAGGCAGGAATCTGGAGGACTTGTTGGCTCCATTAAAGGAGCCGGCGGAGGCCGCCGAAATCCGTTTGCCCATTACAGAGGAAAATTTCAGGGCGCGGGGAGAACAGCTGATCGCCGCACTGGAAATATATGCCGAAGAAAAGGGCTGGGCGATTGCCCCGGACAACCGGGAAGGCATCCGCATCTCTTTCCCCAAGGGAGAAGGGGACGGCTGGTTTTTGCTGCGGCTCTCCGTCCATGACCCCATCCTCCCGCTGAATATCGAGAGCAACATGGCGGGCGGCGTCCGGCAGATCATAGAAAAGCTGAAGGAATTCTTTTCTTCGCACAGTGAGGGCATCGATCTCACGCCCATTCTGAAATGAAAAAGGGAGGCCGTGGAGAATTTTCTCCACGGCCTCCCTTCCTGTCACGGCCTGTACTTTTCTGGAGTGAAGCTGACGCCCGCCGGGTTGCAGAGCAGCAGGGAAAGGGCCTCTCCCTCCTGCGCCCGTACGGTGAGCGCCCCGCAGGAATTGGGGAAAAAGAGCTCATCCGCCTGCTTCAGGGGCAGTTCACAGCCGCCGCAGAAAAGTGTTCCGCTGCCAGAAAGCACAATTGCCACCTGGGGATAGCCGGTACGTACCAGCTCCGTCTCTCCAGTCAGGTCGAGGCGGGTAAAGGAAAAATACTCCGTCTGTCCGGGGCCGATGAGCAGCTGTTCTTTCCCCCAGTCCCCTCTGCGCACCGTCTGCGGCGGGATCCGGTATTTTTTCAGGTTCTCTTCGTAATCCGCCCCATCGTAATGATAGCAGCCCAGAAGCCGATCCCTGTGGCGAAGCTGTTCTTCCGGCGAGGCCTCCCTCAGTTTCCTGGCCCCCACAGTGATATCGGAAGGTTCCTGCACCTCCGCCACGAAACAGCCCCCACCGATGGCATGGGGCGTGCCTGCCTCGATAAAATAGGTATCCCCCACCTCCACTGGAATCTTATGGCAGCAGTTTTCCATGGCTGAAATATCGCCGTCATCAAATCCGCGGGCAAAATCTTCCCGGGTAACCCCCTCCTTAAAGCCCAACAGCACATAAGGAGGTTCCGCACTGTCTTCCCGCTTGCTGAGGACATACCAACTTTCCACCTTGCCGTAATCGCTGTCAAACTGCGCCTTGGCATAGTCGCGGGTGGGATGCGTCTGCAGACCCAGCTGCCGCTGCGCATCCAGCAGCTTCACCAGCACTCCCAGTTTTCCCCCGTTCTTCTCCTGATGCGCCTTTCCCAGCACCTGCTCCGGACAGGCGTCAATGACCTCGAACAGATAGCAGCGCCTGCCGTCCGGCAGAATGCATTCTGCGCAGCCATCGTTGGGACCTCCCTTCTCTGCCGCGTCCGAGGTACGGGTATCGGACCCCACCCAGGCTTCCGGCCTGCCGTCGTCCTCTCCGGGGAATATTCCCCGGAACCTGTCGATCTCTCTTCCGCCCGGATAGCGTACAATCTTGTTTTGTACCAGTTTCCAGGGATATTCATACCATTCCATAACAAACTCCTTCCTCCATTTACGTTCTGCGGTGAGCTGTTCTCAGGCCGCAGCCACTTATTATTCTCTTTCCTCAAAGGCCAGCAGCGCCGCTTCCAGCTCCGGAAAGCTGCCGGCCTCTTTCCCTGTGTATTCCAACTTCCTTTTCCAGCTACAGCTTTACACCCTGGGCTGGTTCGGGCAGGCAGGCGGGCCGTTTTTCTCGAATTTTGCGGGGATCACCTCGCCCCTTTCATTCAGCAGCACAAAGGGCACATGGTAAATTCTGCCCCGCTTGCTGTCCTCAAAGCCGATTTCCAGCACAAAGCGGTACAGCGGCCGGACAGCCTGCTCTACTTCCAGGAGGAAATCCACTGCGCGGATGCCGGAACCCATATGGCCCATGGTCACAAAGGTGCTCAGATCCTTGGAAGGGGATACCGTTACCTCATCCGGCGTGTACAGATGCAGCCAAAGACGCTCGGAAGAAACGCTCTTTGCCGTGTTGGAAACCCGGAAACGAACCCTTTTCTGCTCTCCGGCCCGCAGAACCGGGTCGCCGCAGTAATCCACCCTCACGTTGAGATAGTCGAAGCAGTAACGCACTACATGCATCTCGTCGTAGATATTTTTAAAATATGGCTTCGCCTCAAAGGAGGGGATGTCCTCTTCCCGGTACAGGCCAAACTGCTCCACCGCAGCCTGATGCAGCTTTTCCACCCGGGCCGAGAATTCGTAGATGTCCTTGGGAATCCGGTTTTCCATTCGGAAGGGATCGATACTGATGGTCTTCAGCCTGGTGCCGATGGGGTCGATCCACTTCCGGTCGATGGAATCGATCCCATACCGTATGCCGAACAGGGAGGCAATAGTCCCGGCGGTGCAGTCCGTGTCCTCCCCAAAGGAGACGGCGGTGCACATGGCTTTTTCCAAGTCTCCCTCTCCGTAGAGCAGACTGTAGGCAATGATGAACAGATTTGAAGGTACATCCCAGCCGAAGGGGCCTTCTCCATACCCCTTTGCCTCATCCTCAGGCGAAATATAGTGCCATTCGATATGGCCGATAAAGTTCTGCAGCATCTGCTCCCGGGCTGCCATGGGCTCCAACCCTTTTTCCCAGCAGTCCCATCCCGCACGTACGGCTCGGGCCACCGCACAGTCCTCCGGAAGATAAGAAAGACCTATTTGAAGAAGCTTCTTTGTGTCGTTCTCAAAAAAAGCCGCGCTCTCCACAGCGGCGGTAAATACCTCGGCATATACGCCCTCGCCGTCGCCATGATCCACCAATGCGTCTTCAAAGGCATATTTTGCCGCCAGCTCCGGGTAGCCTGGGAATAGGCAAGCCCAAATCTCCGAACGGATGAAAGAGCCGCAGCTGTCCTTGAAATCGTTGTTATAAATCCCGCTGTAGGGCGGTTCCAGCCCCACCCGCAGATTGGCCTTGGCTGTGCCGTACTCCGCATGGGTAAAAATCATCAGCTCGTTGAAATACTGGCCCAGAATCTTCGCGTCCACCTTCAGGCCATGGTCCTCCAGTGCCAGCAGCCAGAGCACCTGTATGTCCAAATCATCGTTGGGCAGGGGCTCCCCACTGATATCGTGGGTGTAATAGGAGACGTCGTTTTTACTCCGGTTCCACTCCATGGGCATTCCCAGCGTACCGCCGATATTCTTGCCGATCCAGCAACCCTCTACCTTCTTTCTATAGTCCTCTGCGTTCAATTTCATCAAATTATCATTCCTTTCTGTGAAAACAGGGCGGAAACCGGCGCATCCCGGCTCCGCCCTGCCATCCTGCTGCAGTTATTTCCTGTAAAAACGGAACGATTTCAAAGAGGTCTGCTTGGTAAAGCAAATCCGCAGATTCAGCACGCCTGTGCGGGGCTGAATTTCACAGTCTGCCGCGTCAAACCTGGTGAGGCCGCCCGTGCCGATTCTGCTGCAGACGCCGAGAATCTCTCCCGTTGTGTTGTCCGCCAACATCAGCTCCACCTGTCCGGCGGGAGAGGAAAGCTGCGCCTCAAAGGCATTGCAATCCCCAAGATCCAAGCCCTCATAGACGGCGAAGCTTCGGAAATCCTTGGCCTCCAGATAGGGGACGCCGTCCCGCTTATCCGTGAGGAACTGCACGTTCCGGCAGTCCGCCGTATCGATGGCGTTGATCTTTTTCCGGGCATCCCTTCCCCTGCGTTCCTCTCCGCAGATATGAATGCTCAGCCGCTGCCGGATGTCCTCGGAGGAAGCGCCGAATTCCAGTACATACTCCCCATCATCCACCGCAAAACGCTCCTCCTCAGAATTCCAGAAGGCCAAATCAGAAACCGGGAAAGAAAGGCAAATCTTTGTGTTACCACCCGCCTTTACGGGCACTCTGGCGAAGGCCTTCAGCATTTTCCGCGGCCGGGTATAGACAGATTCCGGCGGCGCCACATAAAGCTGTACCACCTCGTCGCCATCGCGGTCCCCGGTGTTTTCCACCGTCACCCAAGCCGTGACGGTATCCTCTGTCCCATAGGAGGTCTTCTCCGTTTCGGCGCCGGTATAGTCGAAACTGGTATAGCTCAGGCCATAGCCGAAGGGATAGAGGGGCTTTCCATCGAAATAGAGATATGTCGTTCTGTTCTTCATGATATCATAGTCATCCAGAGCAGGCAAGTCCCGAATGGAGCGATACCAGGTTGTGGGCGTACGGCCCGCCGGATTATTTTCCCCGAAAAGCGTCTCCGCGGCCACATGGCCCAGACAAGGTCCCAGATGGGTAGAGCAGAGCACAGCCCCTGCCTTCTCCCGCTCCTCTGTAATGGAGTAGGGATAGCCCGTCACCAAATAAAGCACCGTATTGGGGTTCTTTTCACACACGGCGTCCAAAAGCGCGCTCTGCGCCCTGGGCAGGCGGATATCGGGACGGTCGTACTCCTCTCTGGCATTGATCAGCGGATGGTTTCCACCGCATACCACAGCGTAGTCCGCCTCCTGGGCCAGCTTGGCGGCCCGCGCCTTTCCGTCAGAAACCACTGTCAGCTCAAATTCTTTTTCCGGCCCGTCTCCGGGCTCCGGGGAAGAGACTACGCGCCCCGTCTCCTCAGTGAGAATGGAACGGCCCTGCCAGGAAGAAAGGTAGAGAATGCCTTCCTCTTCCTTGGCTTTGAGAAGCTCCATGACAAACCAGCCGAAGGCCTCGCCGGCCACACAGTTCATACCGATGTTCAAATCCAGCGTGGTCTTCTTCTCCTGCTGTTCTACCTGAGCGAAGCCTCCGCCCTCTGTCACATATTTTCCAGTTTTCAGCGAGCGAAATGTCCAGGAACCGAAATCCCAGTCATTCTTCTCAAATACCTCTGCTCCGTCTGCGTCCGCATCCGCTATAAGCTCGCCCTGGTTCCCCAGGCGGACGTATTTTCCCGTTTTACGGGATTTTAGTATCACATTGTCAAAACCTTCGTCAAACAGCACTCTGTTCTGTCCCAGCTTTTCCCGCAGGCCCTTGACCACCGGCGTCTGATCCGGGGCATACCCACAGTACCAGCAGGTATAGTTCTCATTGGAAAGCGGCCCCACAACGGCAACCTTGCCTGTGCCGTCGTCCCGAAGGGGTAGCAGCCCCTTGTTTTCCAGCAGAATCACAGACTCTCTGGCCGCCTGTACCGCCAGCTTCTTGTGGTCGGAGCAGGCCAGTCTGGAACGGTCCATCTTCCCATAGGGGTTCTCCTCAGGGTCAAAATCGCCCAGCAAAAACCGCAGCCGGAACATGTCGATCAGAGCCTTGTCCAGATTTTCTTCCGTCAGGTATCCTCTCTCCAGAGCCTCCCGCACGGCGGGATCCACCATGTCCCTGCTGTCCAGCATCATATCGGCGCCCTTGCCCAAGATATCCCCGATCGATTTGGCATGATCCTCAAAGGTGCGGTGCGCCGCTACATTCTGCCCAAAATCGCCGCCGTCGCTGACAGCAAAAACCATGCCCCACTGCTTTTTGCAAAGCTCCGTCACTTCCGGATTGTTAACGCCCTCTACACCGTTGATCAGGTTGTAGGCCGTCATCAGCCCCACCGCGCCGCCTTCCCGGATGGCAGGCTCAAAGGCCTTCAAATAATATTCATGCTTGAGCCGCGGCGTCACATTGGCATTGGTGGTCTGCCGTTCGTTCTCATAATTGTTGGCATAGAAATGCTTCAGCAGCGGCGCGGATTTTAAGTATTTGGGATCTTTACCCGCAAGCCCCCTGGTATAGGCAACCGACATGCGGCCTGTCAGGCAGGGGTCCTCTCCGTACGCCTCCTCGTTGCGGCCCCAGCGGGGGTCCCGTTCCATATCGACGGTTGGGCCGAACAGCACCAAAGAGCTGGGCTGTTCCTCCATCTGGCTGCTGATGCGCACCTCGTCGCCAGCCATATCTCCCAGCTTTTCCATCAGGACATCGTCGAACATGGACGCCATGCCCCAGGGCTGGGGCAGTATGGTGGTTTCCCTCTTTCCGTTTCTCTGTACCAGGCCCCGGGCAATCTCCACGCCAAAATGCACTTTGGAAATCCCCAGACGAGGCACTGCGTCCAAATTGGAGGTGACCATGCCGATCTTTTCCTCCAGCGTCAGGTGGGAGACGATATCACGGGCCCGCTCCTCCGCAGGGAGGGAGGAATCCTGAAACCGATAGGTAGTTTTCATCTGTTCTCTTCCTTTCTATGCAGAAGCAAACCCTTGTCAGAAGGATGCTTCCTGAAATTCGTCTGCTGCAGAGCGTTCGCCAGGCTCCATCTCCGCCGTATAAACAACGGGTTCCTCCGTGCAGTTCAGGACGCGCACGGTTTTCTTTTCACCGGGATAGAGCTTGAAATAATTGTCGCTGTAATGGACCCGGTCATCCGAGGTCTTGAGATATGCCACCGGCACATAGGCATCTGCCGAGACCGTGACCATCAGATCATTTCCGTCTTTCTCAACAGAATCCACCTTCACCTGTGCTTTGGGGAAGGCCACATCCCGGTAATAAGCCCGCAGGCTGTCTGCAGTTTCAAAACCGCTTTCCAGGGCGCTTGCAAAGAAGAAGCCCTCCCGGAGATCCCCCTCGCCGTCAAAGTCAAACTGCTGCCAGGAATGAGCCGGCACCTGAAGGGTTTTGCTTCCCGTGCAGGCCTTCTCACCTGTGAATTTCATATACCCATACCGGATTTCTGCAGAAACGGTTTCCGGCGTCTCGTTAATTACCGTGACGACTGCGCCGCCCTCACGGCTGCGCACAATGAGCTTGCGGGTGTCAAACGCCCGCTTCAGGAAATAGAAAGACACCTTCCTCGTCAGGTAATAGTCGATTACCGTCCAGCCGGTTTCCGGCCAGCAGTCGTTGTACATCCAGATCAAGTCGCCCGCACCATAGGGCTTCTGGCGCATGGCCTCCGACATTTCTGAATACAGACAGCCCTGCATGATTCCACTGTAAAGCAGATAGCCTTGCATATCCAGTTTGGAAAAATCCGTAAGATGACGGTTGATTGCACCATCTATCCCATTGCGCTTGCGGTCAAACTCGCCGTGATGCTTCCAGATTTCGCCGCCGCGCACCACTTCTTCTCCGTCATGATACCGCTGCACCGTACTCTCCATCTGTGCGCCAAAGAAGCCATATTCACTGGAAAACCGGGCCGGCATGCGGTCGAAGGCTTCCAATTCATAACTGAATTTAAATTTCGTTTTGGGATCCCTGCCCAGATAGGTCCAAGCGTGCACGTCGCCGTCGTCCACCTGGTTCGCCTTGCCTCCAAAATAAGGGGAGGAAGGCATATAGGGAATACGGGGACTGTTCTGATGCACCGCGCTGGGCTGGATGTAGTTGAAAATTTTCTCTCCATAGAAGCGGTCCGGAGCGATGGGTTCCGGGAACCAGTCGGTGATGGATTCCGAAATCTCGTTATTTCCGGTCCATACCGCCATACAGGGATAGTGGGCCAGGCGCTTGGTCTGATAGTCCGCCTCACGCTGCGCCTCAAAAAGGAAGCTGTTCAGCGTATCGGGGTAGAAGCCACAGGCATACATGAAATCATGCATCAGCAAGATACCGCACTCGGAACAGTACTCGTAGAAGCAGTCCGGCTCATAAGTACCGCCGCCCCACATGCGGAACATAGTAAAGCCTGCGGCCTTGCCTTCTTCTACCAGAGTGCGGTAGGTGGAATCGGGCGTACGCAGATAGACGGAGTCAGTGGGGACCCAGTTGCCGCCCTTGCAGAATACCCGCACTCCGTTTACACGGAAGAAGAAATTCCGGGTGCCGTCGGAGAGCTTCGAATGGTCGATCTCCACTGTGCGCACACCCACCTTTTTCACCCGGTCCTCCACGGTGTTCCCCATACAGGTGCAGCGGGCGTGCAATTCATAGAGATTCTGTTCCCCGTAGCCGTTGGGCCACCAAAGTTTTGCCTGCTGCAGTTCCACCTTTTCCTGAGCGTAATTGAGGCCTCCCACCAGCAGCAGTTCCTGCCGTCCCTGATAGACGGGCTTGCCGTCAAACAAAAGCTCATACTCTAAAACCGCTTCTGCAGAGGCGGTCATATTAGTCTTATCCAGCTCAAAGAAGAATTCCACTTCCGCATTCCCATCCTGAAGGAAACAGGTATCCATCCGGGAGGATATGATCTTCGCCCCGCTGAAGGCCTCCAGATAAATAGCGCGGCCGATGCCGCAGGTGGGGACAGGCTGGCACCAATCCCAGCCGTAGGTGAACTGGGGTTTCCGCAGATACACCCGCTGGTCGCAGATCGCATTGTCGCTGGCGCAGTAGAAGGAGATTGCATCCTTCGGATACTGATCTTCTATGCCGGAGGTCAGCCGGATCACCAGGGTGTTGGTTCCAGGCTTCAGAAACCGCTTCACATCTTCACAGAAAGGACAGAAGGCATTGGTATGCCGTGCCATCGGCCTGTAATTGAGAATGATGTCCGCCTTAAAGTCCAGCATCTCAATATTCAGGCGGATGACGTCCTCCTGCAGCATTTCCTCCGTGACTTCAAATTCCTTGAAAAACCACCAGGACAAGTCCCTGATCCAAAGGCAGTTTTTTGTATTCGTCTTTATCAGGGGCTCTTCGATCACTCCATTTTCCACCAGGGGGGTAATCACATCACAGGGCACCTGGGCTCTCATAAATCCAGTTTTGGCAGGAAAGGCATTGGGGGATTTCCCATGATAGACGGTAAACGGCCCGTCAGGCTTTGCCGCCACCTCGGCAACACGTTCGGGTCCCACATCGAGGAACTCAGCGCGCAGCCTCCATTCTCCGGCCAGGTTCAGTTTTTTCAATACAGACAACTCCTTTTTTGTTACACGATTGTTTCACATTTCCCGGTAAGTACACAGGGGAAGGATTTCTCCTTCCCCTGCGGTTACCAGTATTTTACTTTTAGCTCTTCAGTTCAACTCAGCCCTGATTGGTTTTGTTGTCCTGATATGCCTGCAGCTTTTCAGCCTGGGCATTGTAGACTTCCTGGGCCTCTGCAACTGCCTCTTCCAGACCAAGGCTGTTCAGAGTGGAAATGTAGGTATCCCAGTTGTCCACTGAATCCTGTCCGCCGATAACGGCCCAGATATAGCGGTTGACTTCATCTTCCACGTCGGCCTGGATGGGAGTAAAGAGGGTCAGGTCGGCAGGGTTCCGCCATTCCACCAGCTGGGCGGCGCGGTCGCGGCTGTTGGCGCCGGATTTCTCAAACAGGGCCTTGGTTTCAGGAGTGTTGGAGATCAGGCCTTCGTCCTTGCGGTTGAACAGGTTGTTAAACAGGTTCAAACCGATGTTCTGGGTATTGTTTTCATCGGATTCTGGCGCGATAATCGGATTGTAAAGGCCGTTTTCGTCGATGGTATAATCCTCACCCTCAACGCCGTAACGTCTTTCAATGTAGTTGTCGAGCCCGCACATATCGTCATACATGGCATACAGCCGCTCGGGATCCGTAGCGGTATTGGTGATGCCGAAATAGGCCCAGGCAGCGCTGGTAGCGGGGTCGTCCTGAGGATTGCCGTTTTCACCCTTTACCTGGTCAATGGGAACCCACTTGGCGTCGGGGTTGCTGGCATAGAAGCTCTTCATGGTCTGGGCATCGGGGTTATTGTATGCGCACCAGCTGTAGGTGACGCCGAAGCCGCCGTTGGCCATTTCCTCGTCGCGGTCGGTATCCTGGGTGATGTTGGGGGTGATATAGCCCTTGGCATACAGTTCGGAAACGTCCTGGAGCCAGTTCTTGGTGTTGGGCATTGCGGGGCCGTAGCCTACGTTGCCGTCGGCATCCACTGTCCAGCGGTTGTAATGGGTGTAATCGTAGCTGTAAATCCACGGGATGAAGGAACGGGGGTCGTAACCGTCGCCGCCCAGACCGTAGGTATCTTTCTGGCCGTTGCCATCGGGATCATCCTCAGTAAAGGCGCGCATGACCTCTTCCAGCTCTTCGATGGTGGTGGGAACCTCCAGCTTCAGGTTATCCAGCCAATCCTGACGGATCCACAGGCACTCGCAGGAGGGCTCGGAAACGTCGCCGGGAATGCGATAGACAGCGCCGTCGTCCTCTGTGGCATAGAACAGGGTCAGGGGGTCCATCTTGTTGTAGTAGTCGCGGATGTTGGTGTACTTGTTCATGTACTCGGAAACATCCACCAGCTTACCGGCGTTCTTCCACTGCAGGAAGTCGTTATCCATGCCCCACCACCACATGATGTTGGGGGTATCGTCGCCCGCCATCAGCAGGTTGATTTTGGACTGGCCGTCGGTCCAGCCAGGCAGGACCACCAGTTCGATGTTGACGTTGTACTTTTCTTCCAACATCTTCTCCACACGGCTGTCAGACTGGGTAAAGCCAGTCATAACTGCGATAGTCACATCCATAGTGTCCTCGCAGGCCGTAGGGTCGATCTTTTCACCAGAATTGGTTGTAGTGCCGGAAGTTTCTGTCTTGCTCTCAGTGGAAGCCGTAGAAGCCTTTCCGGAACTGCTGCTCTCGTTGTTGCCGCTGCCGCAGGCCGCGAAAGCGCTTACGCAGAGCGCCAAAGCCAGAACGGAACAGACAATTTTCTTCAGAGTGTTCTTCAAGTTGTTTTCCTCCTTGCATATTTTTAGATTGTCTATATTCTCGGCGTTTCCGCCGACAATCCCAATAGTAAGGGCTTAGCCCTTCACACCACCGATCATAACGCCCTTCACAAAATACTTCTGCACGAAGGGATAGACCACAAGGATGGGTACCGTGGCCACCACGATGGAAGCCGCCTTGATGGTGACGGCGTTGGTATTGGACTGGGCCCGCACGTTGACGCCCGCTGCCTGCATGGCCTGCTGGGTGTTGGTGAGCATGTTGCGCAGCACCGCCTGCAAGGACCATTTATCCGTGGCCTGGATATACAGAACGGTTGAAAAATAATCATTCCAATACATCACGGCGTTGAACAGCAAGATTGTTGCAATGGTGGCCTTGGACAGCGGAAGAATAATGCTGAAGAAAATGCGCATATCATTGGCGCCGTCAATGCGGGCGGATTCCTCCAGGCTCTCAGGAATGGAGAGGAAGAAGCTTTTCATGATGATACAGTTGTAAGCGCTGACCAGCATGGGCAAAACCAAAGCCCAGCGGTTGTCGTACAGACCCAAATTCCGGATCAGCAAATAGTTGGGGATCATGCCTGCGTTGAAAATCATGGTGAACAGCACAAGAACCATGATGATTTTGCCGCCGCGAAGCCTGGTCTTGCTTAAGGGATACGCCGTCATAGCCGTTACCAGAGTGCCCAGTACGGAGCCGACCACTGTGGCAAAAATTGTGGTTCCAAAACCGGAATAAATCTGCGGGTTTTTAAACACGGATACATAGGTGTCCAGGTTGAAGCCCTTGGGGTACAGGAACACGCCGCCCTTGAGAGCCTCCTCCATGGAACTAAGGGACTGCATCAGCACATGCCAGAAGGGGTAGAGCATCAGCAGGCACAGCAGGGTAAAGAAAGCGTAATTGAACACGGTAAAAATTTTTTCCCCTGTGGAGGTCTTTATCTTATTCTTTTTTGCCGGAAATTCCATCGCATCTATTGCTTTTGCCATTTCTTGTTCCCCCCTTACCAAATACCTTCGTTGCCGGATTTCTTAGCAGCGAAGTTCACGCTGACGATCAGGATCAGCGCGATGACAGATTTGAACATGCCTGCCGCCGTACTGAAGGAATAGTTCGTCTGCTTGATGCCGATTCGGTATACATAGGTATCGATGATATCCGCCACATCATAGACCGGTGCGGAATACAACATGAAGATCTGGTCAAAGCCCGCGTTCAAGATGTTGTTGCAGTTGAGAATCAGCATGATGATGACCGTAGGCATAATGGCGGGAATCGTGATGTGCAGCAACTGCTTAAAACGCTTGGCGCCGTCGATGGAGGCCGCCTCATACAGCTGCGGATCAACTCCGGAAAGGGCCGCAAAGTAGATGATAGTGCCCCAGCCCATGCCCTTGTATACATCGCTGATAACCAGCATGGGGACGAAGGCAGATTTACTTGTCAGCACCTGCATATCCTGACCTGTAAACGCCTTGATAATTGCGGTGATGATTCCGGTGGAAGGATCCAGGAAGTTCATGATCAGGCCGCCCATGATAACCCAGGAGATAAAATAGGGTAGGTAGAGCAGGGTCTGAGAGACTTTTTTAAATTTTATGCTGCGCATTTCATTCATCAGCAATGCCAAAATAATGGGAATTGGGAAACCGATTACCATTTTCCAAAGGCTGATGACGATGGTGTTTTTAAATACCTTGAGAAAGGCGGGCTTTGTAAACAAATCGGTAAACTGCTGGAAACCCACCCACTGACTCTTAGAGGGGTCAAATGGATTGTAATCCATAAAGGCAATTCTCAGATCATACATAGGTATGTACTTGAAAATGAAGAAAAAGACGAGACCGGGCAGCAGCAATAAGTATAGCCATTTGTCCCGGATCAGGTTTTTCCCCAGCCTGGCCCAGTATCCTCCCGAGCGAGGCTTTTTGACCGGCTTCGTACTAGCAGTTGTCATTAGAACCCCTCCTGCGATAAATTTTGTTCCATCCCTTTTGCCGGAAGCCTGGATACGAACCTGGATACGATTCGCAGAACAGCAGAGAAGAGACGCTTGTTGTTCAAAAAGCGGGCTGCCCGGAAATACGCTTCACTTTATCCCGAACAATGTCTTCTTTACGTTTTGTTTCTCTGTTAAGAGAAACAAAACGTAAAGAAGGGGTACCCCTTCTTTTTTAGGCCTCGGTCGATGTTGCCACCATTCTAGCACACAAATTGGAATTTGTAAAGAATTTTTGATACATTTTCACAAATGACAATTGATAGCAAAAGTTAAAACTATAAACAATTTCATTATTGTAATTATTTATTCACGATTTTGACAATTATTTCCAGTATCTTGACCTGTCTGTATTCCAATCAAATGTACTAAAAAGATCTCTCATTATCAGGATTTTTCGCCTATCACTGCGGCTTCCAGCAAAAAAGCCCCTCTCCGCCGGTACCTCCCTATCAGGGAGTCCGTACGAAAAAGGGCCAGGAATTTAATTCACCGTAAGATTGAGAATATGGCACACGCCTGGAATATTCTCTCCCTGCTGCTGGGAGGTGGGAGACATCAGCGCGCCGGTAGCACAGAAGAGGATATTGCGCAGTTTGCCGCGTTGCATTTTTTTGAGCAGATGGCCACACAATACAGAGGCTGAACACCCACAGCCGGATCCGCCGGCATGCACATCCTGAGTTTCCCGGTCATAGATCATCAGGCCACAGTCGTTGTGAACGCCTTTCAGGTCGATTCCATTTTCCCCCAGCGTCTGAAACAGCAGTCGGGTCCCCACCAAACCCAGATCCCCTGTAAAAATTCCGTCGTAATCGGAGGGAACGGTGCCTGTGTCCTCCAGAAACTCATAGATGCTGGTCGCTGCTGCCGGGGCCATAGCCGCCCCCATATTGGCCGCATCCTTCACGCCCAGGTCCACAATCTTCCCGGCCAGCCCCCGGCGGATTTTGACTGCTCCGTCTTTCCCTACTATGGCGCATCCGGAAGCAGTGGCCGTCCATTGAGCCGTAGGCGTACGCTGGGCTCCATACTCCAGGGGCGTTCGGAACTGGCGTTCCGCAGAGCAGAAATGAGAGCTGGTAACCGCCACGGCACGTTCCGCCGCTCCGCTTTCCACCATAACGGCGGAAAGCAGCAGGGTTTGCGCCATAGTGGAGCAGGCTCCGTACTGCCCCAAAAAAGGAATCTGAAAATCCAGCAGGCCGAAGGTGGAGGAAATACACTGGTTCAACAAATCCCCGGCAAAGATGACATCCATCTGCCCCGCCGTAAATCCAGATTTCTCCAGAGCCAGCGCCACCGCTTCCTTCTGCAGCTGCGCCTCTGCCTTTTCCCAGCTTTCCGTATTTAAGGTTGTATCCTGAAAAGTTTGGTCGTAGTCGGCCCCCAGGGGTCCCTCCGCTTCTTTTTTCCCGCCGATGGCCGCATGACCCAGGATGGTGGGCGGCATTTCAAATTCCAATGTGTTTTTTCCAATGCGTTTCATTCAATACGCCTCCTCAGTACAGATGGAAGAAAAAAGCGATAAAGCCAAAAACCACGGACGCTGTGATGCCGAATACCAAAACAGGACCTGCTACCGTAAACATTTTAGCGCCCAGCCCTGTGATAAATCCCTCGCTTTTAAATTCCATGGCAGGCGATACCATGGAATTTGCGAAGCCGGTGATTGGCACCAGCGTACCTGCGCCTGCCACCTTCGCAATATTGTCGTACCAGCCCAATGCTGTGAATACGGCGGAGATAAGAATGAGACTTACGGATACAAAGGCCCTGGCATCCTTAAGTTCCAGGCCCAGATTCTGATAGAGCTGGCAAAGCACCTGCCCAATGGTACAGATAAATCCGCCGAACAGAAATGCAAAAACGCAATTCTTCAAAACAGGCGAATTGGGAGACGCCTGCTTCACCATCTCGCTGTATTGCTGTTTGGAAGCGGTTTTCAAAACAGAGATTCCCCTTTCCGGTCAAGAATAAAACTGCTGAGCATATTCTTTGTTCCGATTGAAAAAATATACATCTTCCACACGGTAAGACAGCGAAACAGATTCCGCTGTCCCGCTTATTTTCCGTCCCTGTTTTTCTTTTTATATTTCTCACACCAAACTGGAAACCGACCTTCCCGCTCATGATGCGCCCGGCATTCTCTGCAATTTCCATGCCTGGGACAAGCTTTGCGCCTGCAGGGGCAGGGCTTTTTTTCAGAATTTTCCCTGCAAAATTCTACTACTTCTTTCACAGTTTTCCATCTCTCCTGATTTTTTGTTTTTCCAGGCGTCTTCCATTATTATATCCCTGCAGCATGCCAAAACCGGTGGTTCCAATTTCTATTCTCGTTTTCTCAGCCTGCCGCCCGTGTCCATTGAATACGGGCAACAGGAAGGAGCTGTGACGCAATGAAAAAGCGTCACAGCCCCTTCCATTTGGCAAACAGTGAATTCATTGGTACAAAGCCGATCGCATTTCGGAAATATTCTTACCCACATCCTCCGGCCTGTGAGCATCGGATGCAAATTGAATTTGGACGTTTTCCCTTTTAAAAATGTCTAGCATGGACAGATTCATCCCCATTTCAGGGAAACCGTAATTCAGGGCGAGCCCTCCGCTTTGTTCCGCATACATGTGGTGGCGGTTCAATGCGTCCGCCAAAAGTCTGTATTTCGGAGTGAGATCACCAGCGGGGAAAAAGTGAAAACATTTTATCGAATCGGGATGAGCCAGACCGGTGAATAATCCACTGTTGACCAGGGCAAGCATGGAATCGTAATATTGGTTGTAAAGCAACTCAACATTGATATCTTTCCAGAACTCTGCCCTATGGTCAAAATCAAATCCATTTACCCAATGGATCGATCCGGTTGCAAAATCAAAGGGAAAAGAAGTGATAAAATCCGAAATTAGATTTTCGTAGTCCGGGAAATAGCATACTTCCAATCCCCACTTTATCTGTATGGGGAATGTGTATTGCCGCATTTCAGCAATGAGATCCGTATACTGCTTGATCGTGCAGCCTGTTCTTTTTTCATACCATGAGTTCTGATACTCGCTATAGCTGCGTATTCCGGCATACATGGGCGAAAACTCCTGAAACCTGTGAGAGTGTTCCAGAAGATAGATCTCATCCAGCCCCATCTCTACGGCCTGTTTCACAAAGGTATCGATCCATTCCTTCGTGTAGGGACCTCTTTCGATATGAATATGGACATCTTTCATGGTGATTCACTTCCTTTGGCAGGCAGATCGTTCAATATTTTCCCACATCACAGAATGACAGTGAACCGAATGGAATTTCCGCTCGGACTTCTGACCGATGTTTTACCGCAGTGCAGCATATACCTGTTGCAGTCTAGCGTCACAGCTCCTTCCTGCTGCTGTTCTGCTGTCTATGGACTATAGGCCTTCCTCACAGATACTGGTTAAACTCCACCTTCTCCTTGTTCGGCCCTTCAATCGTAAAGAATTTTACACCATTCTCCCAAAAAGGGAGTGTCTCCAAACCATTGCTGACTACGGGATATCCCTTTTCCTGAGCCAGCGCATATACCCTGTCCACATCGCTGACATCGATGGCGATATGGTCGATGGCGCCATAACACTGCGCGGCGTGTTCTCCCACCTCGTAAGTTTCGATCACGATATTCTGCAGCTTTAAAAAGGCGCATTTTCCATTCTCCGTCTGCCAGGCCACTTCAAAACCCAGCTCTCCATAGAAACGAATGGTCTCCTCGATGCTTTTCGCCGGCAGCCCAATATGCTGCAGCCCCAATACAAACTCCTTGATTTCCATTGCTTTTGAACTCCTTTTTGCTTTATTCGGACGTTTCAGCTTTCAATGCCGAAACGATCTCGTCGGTTTTCATTCCCCGGGATCCCTTGACCAGCACGGCATCGCCCGCTTGAAGCAATTCCCGAAGACGTGCCGCCGCTTCCTGGTTGGAGGCAAACCATTCAGCCTTTTCTGAACCGTAGCCCGCCACAATATCCTTTGACAGCGGACCAATCCCAAGAAGCCGGTCTACGCCCTTCTCTCTGGCGTACCGGCCAACTTCCCAATGGCCCTGCCTGGCATACTCCCCCAGTTCCAGCATATCGGCCAGCACCGCCACCCTTTGTCCCGACGCCCGAACGGTCATCAGTACATCCAGGGCGCTGCGCATGGAATCGGGGCTGGCGTTGTAACTGTCGTCAATGATCACAAGGCCGTTTAACTCAAACACCTGTTGGCGCATGGCTGGAGCCTTATACGCGGCAATCGCCCGCACCGCCTCTTCCGCAGGCACACCAAGACTTCTGGCAACCGCCATAGAGCACAGGGCGTTGCGCACATTGTGCAGGCCCGCAGCGGGCACAAACATCTCCAGTTTTTCTCCGGATCTGGAAACACAGGTAAAAAAGGTTCCTTTATCCGCCTCATTCAGCCCGGTAGCCCTCCAATCGCACAGAGGGCCCAGGCCAAAGGTAACCACCTTGCGCCTGCAGCTATCCTTCAGCGCGGGCAGCAGGTCATCGTCTCCGTTCACAAACAGGATGCCGTCCTCCGGCAGATAGTCGGCGATATGAAGTTTTTCCGCCAGGATGTTTTCCCGGGTTTTCATGTATTCAATATGAGAGACACCTATGTTTGTGATCACTGCAAAAGTTGGCTTCACCACAGCGGCAATCCGGGCCATCTCCCCGGGCATGCTCACACCCATCTCCACCACAGCGGCCGTATGCTCTTTTTTCAGGCCGAAGACGGTCTGAGGAACGCCCACCTGGCTGTTCTGGTTTCCGGCCGTTTTCAGCACATTGAACCTGGCGGTCAGGGCCTGGGCGATCATTTCTTTCGCCGTGGTTTTCCCTACGCTGCCAGTGACCCCCACAATGGGCAGCTCAAACTGGCTTCGGTAATAGGCCGCCGTTTTTTGAAGGGCAGCCCGGCAGTCGTTCACCAGCACTACAGGCTGCTCCCGCAGGGGAATTTCATGGTCGGTAAAAGTGGCGGCAGCTCCGTTTTCAAATACGGAATCAATGTAGACATGGGCGTCCGTCTTCTCCCCCCGGATAGGCACAAACATGACGCCTGTTTTCACCGTACGGCTGTCTGTGGAAAAGGCCGTCACTACCGTGTTCCCATCGCCGCATAGGAGCTTTCCTCCGGCAGCTTTCACAATCTCGGAAATTTTCAGTCTCATAAAGATAACTCCGTCTTCTCAATCAGAATGTTTTTTAGAAAGGAAGCACGCCGTACAGGCGGCAAGGGCAAGTCTTGTGAATTCCATCGTACCGCCGCAGGTAAATACCGCTCCGGGCAGATGGGAAGTCAGGCAAGAGACCCCATGGGATCCCAAGGCTCCAGCAAGATAGGGGCCTGTTCCAGCTCCGAAAGCTGTTCTGCCGTGAGATACTTTTTATGTACCACAACCTGATAGGTATACTCTGTGAACCACTCGTCGCTCATCACATAATAGCCCTCTGCCCCGGCCTCTTTGCCCCAGCTATTCTCCACTCTCCAGCGGGTGGGCTTCCCGGCTTCATCCAGGTTCACCCCCTGGAATACCATAGCATGGGTCATCAGGCTCTCGCCGTAATCGAGGCGCTCCGCCTTATCCATTCCGAATTCCGTTCCGAAAAGCTCCCCGGCACACACCGCATCCAGGTCCATGATGCCGCCGTCGCGGATGGAACACTGCCCCACATCGCAGCCGAACCAGACAGGTTCCCCAGCTTTCAGCTGGGCAATTGCCGCATTCTTCAAATCCTCTGCCGGCAAGTTCAAATACTTTACAGGACGGCTTTCCTTCACATTTCCCAGCATTTTCACCGTATAGGTCCGGTGATACGGCTTATCTGCAGTGGGCGCGTTGATGAGGCTGACATAATCCGCCATATTCCAACCCACATATTTCTCAAAAAACTCTTTTCCGGTGATGTTCTCTTCCCGGATAAATTCCTTCTTCTTATTGCGTATCTCAAAGGGGAAGCTTTTAGGCGGCTTTCCCAGCGCAATGCAAAGCATGTGATACACCGTTTCCATCATGCCTTCCTTCCGTGTGCGCAGCTCATCCGCCGCCTTTCCCTCTGCGTGGGCCTTACGGAGCACGCAGGCGAACTCCCGAAGCTTGCGGGTCATATAGGTGCACAGTTCCCGTGTAGCGGAAGACGGCGCCGTCTCGGGCATGGCCTCCTTGGGCACTACGCCGTATTTTTCAATCAGATTGCAGAGCATATCCCATTGACCGCCGTCGCCCAGGGGATCTTTCAGCAGGTGGCTGATCAGCCGTCCGTCCGTAGGCTCCTCCAGAGTTTCCAGTATATTCTCGAGAAAATAATTGGCCTTTTCCAGCTTGTCATAAAACAAGGTGTAATTCTGGGAGAGCTCAAAGCTTTCCAGATTCAGCTTCTGCATCACAGCGAACCGCATGGTATTCAGCGCAGCAAACATCCAGCAGCGGCCGGACTGCTTCTGGTTGGTGATCTTCCCCTGCTCCAGCATGACGGAGAACTGATGGCGGTCTTTTCTCATAACCTCGGGATTGGTAGCCGCCTTCACAATCCCGTTGGCAGTGACAGCCCTCATGGCCACTTTTTTCGCCAAGTCGGCGTCAAAAGCGCTTTCATAACGTTCCAGCTGTTCTATCGTAAGATTTTGTTCCATCTTTATATATCCTCCAATTCTGATCCGGCCCCGGCTACTCTTGCCGGCGGCCGGTCCTGTTCCTTTTCCGCGCAATTCTGCAGCGCCCGCCGCCCTACGCCTGCTTTTCTTTCATTTCCCGCAGGATTTCCCGAATGACGACCCTCTCGTCAAAAGGTCGTTTTACCCCCTCAATTTCCTGATAATCCTCATGCCCTTTCCCTGCCAAAACGATGATATCACCGTCCTGCGCATGTTCCAGACACCAGCGGATCGCCTCTCTCCGGTCAGGGATCTCAACGTATTTCCCAGCTGTCTTATGGATTCCCGTCTTGATATCCTCAATGATATCCAGCACATTTTCAAACCGGGAATTATCTGCCGTGAGCACAGAGAGATCCGCCAGCCTGCCGCTCATCTCTCCCATCTCATACCGGCGTACTTTAGGCCGGTTCCCCCCGGCGCCGAACATACAGATCAAGCGTTTCGGTTCATATTCCCTCAAGGTGACGAGGAGGTTTTCCATACTCACCGCATTGTGGGCATAATCCAGCAGCAGGGTATAGTTTCCCGGTACCGGAACCGGCTCCACCCGGCCTTTGACCTTCACCCGGGAAACGCCCTGCTTCATGGCCTCCACCGGGATCCCCAAAACATGGCAGCAGGCGATGGCCGCAAGGGCATTGTAGGCATTGAAACGCCCTGGAATCCCCACCTCTGCGGTAAAGGCAAGCTCTCCGGCAACTTCAAAGGCGATACCCAGGAAGCCCGGGCGGGTCAAATGGCGGCAGTCCGCCCCACGCAGCTGAGCCGCCTGCCCGAAACCGTAGGTCTTTACCTTGCAGGTATGCCCCTTCAGGATACCTTCCACGTTATCATCATCCAGATTGACCACGCCGGTTTTGCACATGGAAAACAGTTTTGCCTTGCTTTCCAGATATTCCTGCATATCTCTGTGCTCTACCCCGCCGATATGGTCCTCGGAAAAATTGGTGAACACGCCCACCTCAAAGGGGATCCCTGCAACCCGCTGGTCCTTCAGCCCGATGGAGGAAGCCTCCATCACGCAGTATTCACAGCCCGCGTCCGCCATGCGGCGCAGGTGCTTCTGCACCTCATAGCTTGCCGGCGTGGTATTCTCCAGCGCGGTTACCTCATCGCCAATCAGCACGCCGATGGTTCCCATCACGCCGGCTTTATGTCCGGCACTTTCCAGAATGGAATGCACCATATAGGCCGTTGTGGTCTTCCCTTTGGTGCCTGTAATGCCGATCACCTTGAGTTCACGCTCCGCCGGATTCCCAAAAAAAGCGGCGCTGAGCAACGCCAGCGCTGTTTTAGTATCCCCGGTGAGGAGAACCTGCGCGCCCGGGGCTTCCACCGGCTCCTCCGCCACAATGACGCAGGCGCCCGCACGCGCCGCATCTGCCGCGTAGCGGTGTCCATCAGAAGCAGAACCCCGCAGGCAGACAAAGAGACAGTCCGGCTTTACCTTCCGGGAATCGTAAACAATATCCGACACCTCCACCTCCTGGAACCCGCTGGAAATTCCCAGGGAAGACAACAGTTTCGATAACTTCATGTGGCCGATCCATCCTTTCTGAAAAAGAAAGCTGCTGAAAAACAGAAAGTCCGAAGAATCCTTTCATAAGGGTTCCCCAGGTCTTCTTTCCTAAAATTTTACGCTCTGAAAGTGTCTTTCATGATACTCTTTTCCAATAATATTGTCAACAAAAAAGCCGCTTTACACATTTCCGAAACATCCGATTTTACTTTACTTTTATTTAACAATTTACAGATTCGGTATTTAACATAGGCAGGGTATGATTACGGCCGTAGACAGAAAGCAATAGACCAAACTTTACAAAGGAAGGTAATTTGTATGAAAAAAGCAGTATCAGCCATTGCGGCAGTCACCCTGTGCGCCGCGCTTCTCGCAGGCTGCGGCAGTACGGAAAACTTCGGCTCCTCCACATCTCCCGCATCCAATGAGAACTCCGCCTCCACTTCCGCCTCTTCAGCATCGGGCGAGTCCAGCGCTGCAAGCACTTCCGCTTCCGGCCCCATCACCGTGATCTCCCGGGAAGACGGTTCCGGCACACGGGGCGCATTTATCGAGCTCTTCGGTGTGGAGCAGAAAGATGACAGCGGAGCAAAAGTGGATTACACCACCGAGGATGCGGAAATCTCAAACAGCACCGAGGTCATGATCCAGTCTGTGGCCGGAAACACCGCCGCTATCGGCTACATCTCCCTGGGTTCCTTGGACGAGACGGTAAAAGCTGTAAAAATCGACGGTGCAGAAGCTACCGTAGACAACATCAAGAGCGGTACTTACAAGGTGTCAAGACCCTTTAACGTTGCCATGAAGGGCGACTCCGCCAATGAGGTTGCCAAAGATTTTCTCGCCTACATCATGAGCCAGGAAGGCCAGGCCGTAGTTTCTGAAAAAGGTTATATTGGTGACGACAGCGCCGCGCCCTACGCCGGCACCAAGCCCTCCGGCAAAATTGCCGTAGCCGGATCCTCCTCGGTTTCTCCGCTGATGGAAAAACTGATTGAAGCTTATCAGGCTTTGAACCCCGGCGCCGACATCGAACTTCAGACCAGCGATTCCACCACCGGTATGACCAACGCCATTGACGGCGTGTGCGATCTGGGCATGGCTTCCCGTGAGCTCAAACAGGAAGAACTGGATGCAGGCCTTGTAAACACAGTGATTGCCACCGATGGCATAGCGGTCATTGTAAACAATGATTCTCCCATCGACGAACTGACAAGCGACCAGGTAAAAGCCATCTATACCGGTGAAACCACCGATTGGTCCGAGCTTGCCTAAAATACTCGAACACTGACAGAAAGGGACTGGCAGAGGGCGGGCTTCCCCGCCCCTACGGCCCCCTTTCCTCGTAGGAGGACGATTCAAACTTATGAAGACGATACGGGCCGCGAGAACCAGCGGCCATCTGCGAGAGCGCGTGATGCGCCTGGTATTTCTGATTGCCGCCTGCGTTTCGATTCTCTGTGTGGCGCTGATCTGCTTTTACCTTTTTCTGAACGGTATCCCAGCCATTGCCGAAATCGGGCCCTTCAATTTCCTTCTGGGAACAAAATGGGCCCCCAGTAATGATAAATTCGGTATCTTTCCCATGATTTTAGGCAGCATCTATGTGACCGCCGGCGCCATTCTGGTGGGAGTGCCTCTGGGTCTGCTTACCGCCATCTTCCTGGCGCGTTTCTGCCCCAAACGGCTCTACCGGTTTTTGAAGCCTGCGGTAGATCTGCTGGCAGGCATTCCTTCCATTGTATACGGCTTTTTCGGGCTGATGGTCGTCGTGCCCGTGATGCAAACCCTGTGCGGCGGCAGCGGAAAGAGCATTCTCACCGCTTCCGTCCTGTTAGGCCTGATGATTCTGCCCACCATAATCGGCGTCTCCGAAACGGCAATCCGCGCCGTACCGGACAGCTATTATGAGGGCGCTCTGGCTCTGGGCGCCAGTCACGAACGCAGCGTATTCTTTGTTACCGTACCGGCCGCCAAATCAGGAATTCTAGCGGGAGTGGTGCTGGGCGTGGGCCGGGCCATCGGTGAAACCATGGCGGTTATCATGATCGCCGGCAATCAGCCCAGAATTCCCAGCAGCATTCTGGAGGGCGTACGCACCCTGACGGGCAATATCGTCATGGAGATGGGCTACGCCACCGGCCTGCACCGGGAAGCTTTGATCGCTACGGGAGTGGTGCTGTTTGTCTTTATTCTGCTGATTAACCTGCTGTTTTCTATCTTGAAAAGGAGGGAGAATAACGGATGACCGATATGGAGGCCCTTAAAATCACCCCTATCAATAAAGTTACACCGCAGCAGGCGCTCCGCCGGTACCGGAATTCTCCTCTTTCCCTGATCCTGCGCCTGCTTGTGACTCTGTCGGCAATCCTGACTGTGGCGGTGCTGCTGTTCCTGATCGCTTATATCGTTGTCATGGGCGTACCCAACCTGAAGCCCTCGCTTTTTTCGCTGGAATATAACAGCGAAAACGCCTCTCTCTTCCCCGCCCTGATCAACACCGTGCTGATGACGCTGCTCTCCCTGATCGTCGCAGTGCCCATCGGTATTTTTTCCGCTATCTATCTCGTGGAGTATGCACGCCGCGGCAACCGGTTGGTGAAGGTGGTACGTGTGACCGCTGAGACACTCTCCGGCATTCCCTCCATCGTTTACGGTCTGTTCGGTTTCCTGTTTTTCGGAGTGTCCTTTGGCTGGGGTTATTCCATGCTGGGCGGAGCGCTGACCATGGCCATTATGATTCTGCCCCTCATCATGCGCACCACGGAGGAAGCGCTCATGAGCGTCCCCGATTCCTTCCGGGAGGGCAGCTTTGGCCTGGGCGCCGGCAAACTCCGCACTGTGTTTCAGATTATCCTTCCCTCTGCCATGCCCGGCATACTTTCCGGCGTGATTCTGGGAATCGGCCGTATCGTCGGGGAGACGGCGGCCTTGATGTTCACTTCCGGCACAGTGGCTAAGGTTGCCCTGAACCCCATGAGCTCAGGACGTACTCTGGCCGTTCACATGTATAACCTCCTGAACGAGGGACTTGCCCGTGAAGCGGCCTACGCCACTGCGGTAGTGCTCCTGCTGCTGGTGGTGGCCATTAACGCGCTCTCCTCATTTGTGGCAAAGAAATTCTCCAAAATATAGCCGGGCCGCCTATTCCGGATGATTTTCAAGATAAGGATGGATGAAATTACTTATGGATAAAATTTCGGTCAGCGATCTGGATCTCTACTACGGTGATTTCAAAGCGCTGAAAAACGTCAACCTTCGTGTCAGTCCCAACGAGGTCACCGCCTTTATCGGTCCTTCCGGCTGCGGAAAATCCACGCTGCTCAAAAGCCTGAACCGTATGAACGACTTGGTCGAGGGCTGCAGAATCACGGGAAAAATTCTGTTGGACGGGGAAGATATCTATGGTGATATCGATGTAAACCATCTGCGGAAACGCGTTGGCATGGTTTTTCAAAAACCCAATCCCTTCCCCATGAGCGTCTACGACAATGTGGCCTATGGCCCGCGCACTCACGGCATCCGTTCCAGAGTGAAGCTGGATGAGCTCGTTGAAAAATCCCTGCGGCGGGCCGCTATCTGGGACGAGCTGAAAGACCGGTTGAAAAAAAGCGCTCTGGGCCTTTCCGGAGGCCAGCAACAACGCCTGTGCATTGCCCGTGCCCTGGCCGTGGAACCGGAGGTACTCCTGATGGATGAACCCACCAGCGCCCTGGATCCTATTTCCACCTCAAAAATCGAGGACCTTGCAACAGAACTGAAATCAGATTATACTATCGTTATTGTCACGCACAACATGCAGCAGGCAGTACGCATTTCCGACAAGACCGCTTTCTTCCTTCTGGGGGAGCTGGTGGAATTTGGCCCCACGGAGAAACTGTTCTCCATGCCCTCCGATAAGCGCACCGAAGACTATATCACTGGGAGGTTTGGATAAGTGAGAAACAGATTTGACGAACAGTTGGAACAGCTCAACGTGGAGCTGATCAAGACAGGAGCCCTGTGCGAGGACGCCATCTCCACCACGGCCAAGGCTTTGATCGACAATGACAGAGAACTGGCACGGAGGGTCAAGCCCATTGAACGCGAGATTGACCAAAAAGAGCGGGATATCGAATCCCTATGTATGAAACTGCTCCTGCAGCAGCAGCCGGTGGCAAGAGATCTCCGGCAGATATCCTCTGCTCTAAAGATGATTTCCGACCTGGAGCGCATCGGCGACCAGGCTTCCGACATCGCGGAAATCCTGCCCTATCTGCAGGGGAGCGTTTCCGAGAGCAAGCTGCATATCAAGGAAATGGCGCAGGCTACCATCAAAATGGTGACCGACAGCATCGAATCCTTTGTCCGCAGGGATCTGCCGCTCGCCCGGTCCGTCGTGGAATACGACAATGTGGTGGACGGATTATTCAACAAGGTAAAAACAGAATTGATCCGCCTGATCTCGGAGGACAGCAATAACGGCGAATTCTGTATCGATCTGCTGATGGTGGCAAAATATTTCGAGCGCATCGGTGATCACGCGGTCAATGTAGCGGAATGGGTACAGTATTCCCTGACAGGCAGAAAAGGCTCGCTCCTGGCGGATGCAGATGATATTCCATGGACAGAAGACATGGCCTGACTGCCGGTCCTGTCCGTCTGAAAAACCCACGCAGAAAGGAAGGGGCCGCCCGGCACGGAGCCGTCGCGGTATTCGATATGATCTATTTTTTGGAAGATGACAACAGCATCAGGGAGCTGGTGGTTTATACCATGAATTCCACTGGCTTTGACGCTGTGGGATTTTCAAAACCCAGAGAGTTCTGGGCCGCTATGGAACAGGAGCTGCCAAGCCTTATACTTCTGGACATCATGCTTCCGGAAGAGGATGGCCTGCAGATTCTGAAAAAGCTGCGTGCCGCCTCCGCCACCAAAAAGCTTCCCGTAATGATGCTCACCGCCAAGGACAGCGAGTACGACAAGGTATTGGGTCTGGATAGCGGCGCGGACGACTATATGCCCAAGCCCTTCGGCATGATGGAGCTTATGGCCCGTATTAAGGCCCTGCTGCGGCGTGCGGGCGCCGCGGAGGAAAACGCACGGGAATATGCGCTGGGCGGGCTCTTCGTCTCCCCTGCAAGACATCTGGTGAAGGTGGACGGCAAGGAAGTGCAGCTTACCCTGAAGGAATTCGAACTGCTTTGCTATCTGCTGGAAAATGACGGCGTGGTACTCACCCGCGACAAGATCCTCACCAGGATCTGGGGCTATGATTTTGACGGCGAAACCCGCACCGTGGATGTGCACGTGCGCACCTTGCGCCAAAAGCTGGGCAGCTGCGGCGGCATTGTGGAAACCGTACGCGGCGTGGGGTACAAAATAGACTGGAAAGGGTAACAGAAACCCATGAGAAAAAAGATATTTAAAAGTATGTGCCTGACAGCGCTGCTCACGATCCTCCTCTCCTCCCTGCTCATCACGGTAGTGTATTACGGCGATTTTGAATCCCGGATGAAAAGTGAAGTCCGGGCAGAAACGGATTATATCAAAAGCGCGGTAGAGCTTTCCGGCGCCGGCTATCTCTCTGGCCTGCCTGATTCCCAGAACCGGGTGACTCTCATTGACGAAACCGGCAGGGTGCTCTACGACAGCTATGCGGACCCTTCCACCATGGAGAACCACAGAGACCGGCCAGAGGTTCAAAAAGCCCAGACCGGCGGTGCGGGCGAAGATACCCGCACGTCCGACACACTCTCAAAACAGACCTTCTACTATGCGGTAAAGCTGGCAGACGGCCAGGTGTTGCGGGTAGCCTCCACCACAGATACGGTTTTGGCCGCCATCTTGGGTCTGCTTCCCTGGATTTTGGGAGCTGCTTTGCTGGTAGCCGCCGTCACTTCCGTCTTCTCCAGCTTTCTCACCCGGAAGATTGTGGAGCCCATCAACAGGTTGGATCTGGAGCATCCGGCTGACAACATGGCCTATGACGAAATGGCCCCGCTGCTGGCAAAAATCAACCGGCAGAACGAAGTCATTTCCCGTCAGATGCGCTCTCTTAAAGAAAAGCAGGAGGAATTCACCTCCATCACTGAAAACATGAGCGAGGGGTTCCTGGTTCTGGACCAGAACACAGATATTCTTTCTTATAATACCAGCGCCCTGCGGCTGCTGGGCGCTGTGGACCTCTCCCCCTCTGAAATCCATGCCAGCGCCCTGACCCTGAACCGAAGCACAGGCTTCCGCAAAGCGGTGGATACCGCCCTGAAAGGAACCCGAAGCGAACAAGTTCTTCATCTGGACAGCCGGTGCTGCCAGGTGATGGCCAACCCGGTACTACGCGACGGGAAGGTAATGGGTGCTGTGGTGGTCATTCTGGACATCACGGAGCGGGAAGAACGGGAAAACCTGCGCAGGGAGTTTACAGCCAACGTCTCCCATGAGCTGAAAACCCCGCTTACCTCCATCTCCGGCTTTGCTGAGATTATCCAGAACGGGATAGTAAAACAGGAAGACATTCCACGGTTTGCCGGAAATATTTATCTGGAATCCCAGCGGCTGATCTCCTTAGTGGATGACATTCTGAACCTTTCTCGCCTGGACGAAGGTGAGGTTCCTCTGAAGTGGGAAGCCATCAACCTTCTGGCCCTGGCGGAGGATGTCGCAGCCCGCCTGAAGTCCACGGCCAAAAAGAATGGCGTGGTCCTCACAGTATCCGGAGAGAGAACCGAGATCAGCGGCGTCAGAAGCATTGTGGATGAAATGGTCTACAACCTCTGCGACAATGCAGTCAAGTACAACCGAAAAAACGGGCGGATTTCCATTGCCGTGCAGAAGACCGCAGAAGGCGTCTCCCTCACCGTGGCGGACACTGGCATCGGCATCCCCACTGCTGATCTGGACCGTGTATTTGAACGCTTTTACCGGGTGGACAAAAGCCATTCCAAGGAGATCGGCGGCACAGGCTTAGGCCTCTCCATTGTCAAGCACGGCGCGGCTTACCATAACGCCCGTGTCACTCTGGAAAGCACAGAGGGCGTGGGAACTGCCGTCACTCTGATTTTTCCGAACATTCCCACATAAAGCAGGAGAGCCGCAGGAGTTTTTACTCCTGCGGCTCTCCTGCTTTATTCATTGGTCTCTTCTTTTTATGCCAGCTTCACAATTGCCGCCGTATGGGGTGCCATCTGGAAAGATACCGTATTCTCCCTAACCTCAATGCTCCCCGGCAGAGGATTTCCCAGCACATCGCAGAAAACAGCGGAATACACCGGAAATGTCGGAGTTAACGATACCGAGGTCTCTTTTCCACAGGTTTCATAGAGCCTCACAGCCATGCCGCCGTCCAAGGTCTGAACGCCGGAGACCACTGCCGTACCACATTCCGTCTTGAGGAACGCGCCCTCTGGAGAGAGCTCTCCCTTCTGAAAGCTTCCGGACTGATAGGCCAGCGGATGATTGAGCGCAAAGGCTGTATCCTCCAACTCTTTGGGACAGTTCCCGCATAGGACAATATGCAGCCGAATTTCGTGAACGCCACGTTCCGGATAGGGATCCGGGGTATAGGTGGCATTGATCAGCGTACAGGAAAGATTGTTCTCATGTGCCCGGTAGCCGTATTTGCTGTCTGTGACCAGGGCCGCCGCACGGTTCCCGTATACTGCCGCGGCATACTGAAGGGCGGGCACGTCGATTCCAGCCTGCTTCCGGCACTGCGTTCCGCCGGGGACATCATAGAGATAGCGTTCCGCCTGTCTGAGCGGCAGCCAATAAATCAGTACGGGCACCGGCCCTTCATGGGCGCTCTCCTCGCTCCAGTCCACCTTCAACGCAACGTCCAGGCTGGAGGAGTCCTTTTTCAGGGTGACGGCAGCCACGGCGCTGGAATGGGCAAATTTCTGCTCTATTTCAAACCCATTCATCAGCTCGCCGGAAATGGGCCGGATGCTCATCGTTTCAAAGGCATCGGTCATCCGCTCATAGCGGCCGATATTCCAGGCGTCGGAGGTCCCGCGCTCCGTCCACACAAACCGCAGACCGCCCCGTTCTCCGGGACGAAGCAGCTCTTCCCCGCTGGTTTTATCTGTCAGAGAAAGCAGCGCCCCGTCCATGCGGGAAAACTCAGCCCGCAGGCGGCTGTTTTCCAGCACATAGTTTTCAAAGGGCTTATGGGTGCGAATTTCCGGCTGCAGATACACCGGATAGTCCTCCATTTCCTTTTCCGAAAGGGAAACTGTGGTATAGCCGAAGGCCGGAACGTGCACGGAGATCAGCATACGGAAATATTTGTGATCCCAATAGGTCTGCAGCTCCCTGTCCAGCAGCTGGAAGGGCAGAATCTGTCCGTCTGCCCCAACCGCCTGCAGCAGGCGCAGGTCGCCTGTCCAGTCCCACACGGTGATCTCGGCGGCCTCCTCCCGGTCTATAGGCGCGGAGTTAAAGAAATGATAAAGCCGGGTTTTCCCGCCTCCTCTTTCCGGAGCGGGCACGCCGGTAAAGCGTTCCACCCCGTAGCCCACGCCCGCGCCGAAGGACTGGCTGTCCGGATCTTTCTGGAACGGAAAACCCGTGGTATCGATCTGTCTGCACAGCCCCTGCAGGGACAGGCTGGTTCTGGTGTTGGCGATGGCCATGGCATGGGTAAACTGCCCCATGGCATGCTCCCGGCTGTCCTGCACGCAGGATCCGGTGAGAATATCGTGAAAATGGGTGAACAGCACGCTTCGCCAAGCGGATTCATACGCCTTTTCCTCATAAGGCAAAGCGTCACGGGCTGCGGCAAATGTGTTCCAAAGCTGTGCGTCAAACAAAGCGGCCTCGCTGTGCCGGTTCGCCATCTTTATCCGGCTCTGGGTGGTGTAGCAGCCGGGGAAGATAACGTTGAGCTCATGCTCCACCAGAGGAAGCTTCTCCCGCACAGCTTCCGCCTCCCGGAAAAATTCGCCTATGGTACCGAAACGAAGCTGCGGAAAGACGGGCCATTCCATCATTTCCTTTGCCCGCTCCAGATCCCGCCGGGTGGGCCCGCCGCCGTGGTCGCCCACGCCGTATACAACCAACCCGGTTTTCAGCCCGCCGGAACGGCGGGAAACATCCAAAAGCCCCAATGCTGGAAGCGGTGTGATGCCGCTGTTATACCAATACTGCTCTCGGTAAACCAACATTTCTTTTCCGGAAGGCGCACGCCAGCGGTACAAGGCGTTGTCCCCATCCAAGCCGCGGCAATGATAATAATATTTAACGCCGCCCAGCGCGTCCAATTCCGGCAAATTGGCGCTGTGGCCAAAAGTGTCCGGTGAAAAATCAATGTTGAGGGCTTGAGGATCGATCCCCCAGGATTCCTGTAAGTATTTCTTAGTATACCGGATATGATTCAGCAGGGATTCGGCAGAGGGCATGTTTTTATCCGTCTCCACCCACGCCGATGCAGTAACCTCCCAGCGCCCTTCCTGAATCCGCTTCTGAATGGATTCCTTCAATTCAGGGGCATACTCTTCAATGATTTGATAGACGGAAGCCTGAGATTGGGAAAAACAGAAATCCGGATACTCCTCCATCAGCTTGAGCATGGTCTGGAAGGTGGCCACAGTGGACGCCACAGTCTCATGCCAGCTCCACATCCAGTTCATATCGATATGGGCATGGGCCGCCAGAATCAGTGCGTACTGCTTTGCCTCCTTTTGCAGGGGCAGCAGCAGCTTTTCCCCCTCCAGGCAGGCTTCTTTCGTCAGCACGCCGTCCTCGTCCATCCTCTCCCGGAGGAAATCCAGGGTCGCTTCCACGGCCCCGTCATAACAGCCATCCAATTTCTTTGAAAGCCCGATACAAAATTCTGTTTCCGCCAGGATTCGGCGGATATAGGGATTCGGCATGGTAATTTTCCAGAATTCCTCCTGGGGCATGCCAAAGGTCTCTTCATAATGAACCTTTTCCCGGTTTCCTCCTACCCTGATTTTTAACCGTCTGTATTTTTCAGCTAATGTCAAGTCAATCCTTCCTTTCCACATGGTTTCAGCCCCATGACGCAGCGCCTGCAGTACCATACCGTACAGTTCTACTTTCGGTGCTCTTCCCAGCCGCTTCTGTGGACCGGCGCAGCTTTGTGATTCCACACCTGCGGTGGGCAGGCCGCGCCTCTTGGCTTCTGCAGTTTCCCAGCCAATTCAACACGCCATCGGCTTTCGCGGTCATTATACCACACCTGCGGTGGGCAGGCCGCGCCTCTTGGCTTCTGCAGTTTCCCGGCCAGTTCCACGCGCCATCGGCTTTCGCGGTCATTATACCACAGGAAAAAGAACAGGAGCTTGAGGTTTTTCAGAAAGGTAAAAAACAGGGGGCGAAAAGTAAAAAATTTACCGTCTCTCTGGTTGAACAAAGCATCCTCAGTGCTTTTAGAAATACTGCTCCGCAATTCCTTCCGCAATTTCTCTGAATACCTGGGCTGTAACCCCCTTGTCATCCGGTGTAGCCTCCCGCAGTACGGTAACGGTATATCTTGGCCCGTTTTCATCTTCGATATAGCCGCTGTACCAGAAATGGAGCAGCTCTTCACCGTTTTCATACACGCCCGTCTGTGCGGTGCCGGTTTTGATCCCCGCCGTACAGTTCCCCGGCGCTCCCGGGTTGGCGGTTCCGTACAGCGCTACGCCCTCCAGATAGCTCTGCAGGCGCAGTGCGGTGGACCGCTCCATCACCTGTACCGTGCGCTCCGCCGCCGATTCCACCGGTGTGACGTTCAGGCTGCTGTCCGCCGTGCCGCTGATGAGTTTCAGGGTAGAATAGGTCCCCCCGGACGCAATGCAGTTCATCATCCCTGCCACCTGCATGGGCGTTACAGTCAAATCTCCCTGTCCGAAAGAAAAATTGGCCAGGGCCCTGGCGTTATCCAGTTCCTCAAGTGCGGGAAGAACACCGGTATTGGTATAGAGCCCTCTGCCGAATTCTTGGCTGGCGCCGAACCCCAGATTATAGGCCATTCCCAAAACTGCCTGAGGTCCCAGTGCCCGGGCCGCCGCCACGAAATAACAATTGCAGGATTTTTGCAGCGCCGTGCTCAGGTTCACCCTGCCGTGAGCGGTGCTGTTGATACAGTGGAACATCAGCCCGCCTGCGTTGATGGAACCGGTGCAGGTGAAATCATAACCGTAGCTGTCCTCTTCCAGTTCTTCTGCCGCTGTGACCAGTTTGAACACAGATCCTGGGCTGTAGGCGGAAAAGGCGCGGTTTACCAGAGGAGAATCCTCATTCGCTGCCGCGCTGCCCACGTCGTTTGGGGAATAGCCCGGCACGCTGGCAAGCGCCCGTATCTCCCCGTCCGGCACCTCGGTAACTACCACCGCCCCTTTCTCCAGCTTCTCCGATGCATCCTGCACCAAACGCTGTATTTTACTGTCCAGCGTCAGCACCACACCGGCCTTGGTCTCTTCCAATGTATCCACAATTTTTTTCTCCGCACCGGGAATCACCCTCCCTAAAGCATCCACCTGGTAATATACGGTAACTTCTCCGGAACTCCGGCCCAAAAGATCGTCCATGGCTAACTCTACGCCAGTTACGCCATGGCCTGTCCCGTCTACATAGCCCACCACGTGGGGAGCCAGCTGTTCTTCTGAATACCGCTCCGGCACCTGGAAAAAATTGATGCAGCTGTCCTTAATTTTCCGGGAAAGCTCCATGGCAAAGGGCTTTCCATTTTCCAACGCATTGGCCAGATATCCCCTTTTTTCCCCTTCTGTAGCCTGATCCAGGGCGCCGATAGATTCAATTGTGGGGGCTACTGCAGCAACATTCTGCTTCTTTTCCCCTACCAAAGGCTGAAGATTGCAGTCGTAAATGGAGCCCCTTGCCTTTGCCACATCCAACCGATAGATGCTCTGACTGCCCGCTGCCATCACGTATTCCGCCCCGCTGGAGACATTGACGATGGACAGGCAGGCTGCGCACAGCAATGCCATTAAGACGCAGAAAAACGCATACGCTTTTTTCTTCACAAAAAGACCCTCTGCTTTCTTTGGGATTCCAGACGGATATTTTATTCCGCCCCATTAAGTCTTTCTTCTTGTCCCCGCTTCAGGCGTCGGAAGATCCGCTATGTCTGTAAGCTTCATAGCGGTCTGAAAGACAAATTCATGAAATACCATTTTTAAACAGTATGCGTTTTTCTTCTTTTTCCATTCATCCATTCCATGATACAGCTTCTTTTTGACAAAGAAAAAAAAGCGGCAGCCTTATAGCTCCGCTTTTTTCTTTGTCAGCCGCAGTGCCTTCCCCTGCCGTGGCCGCCGCCATTGCCCCGGCCATACCCGGTACCGTCGCAGACACCGTTGCCCTGGCCATTTCCAGTACCGTCACAGATGCCGTTGCCCTGGCCGTTTCCAGTTCCGTCACAGACGCCGTTACCCTGGCCTTTCCCGGTTCCATCACAGACTCCATTGCCTTGACCATAACCGTTCCCCTGGCCGTTCCCCTGGCCGTTGCCCTGACCGTTTCCAGTGCCGTCGCAGTTCTTCTGACGTTCCTGTATAGCAGCCAGCGCCGCATCTGCTGTTTCCCGAGACATGGTACCGTTTTCCACATACTCATTCAGCCTGTCAGAAGCCAGAATAAATTTTTCCTCCTGAAACTCCTCCAGCAGCCCCAGTTCTGCCATCAGGGTACCTACGCAGCGGTATTCCTGCAGACGGTCAATCATGGATTCCACCGATTCGCCGACTACATTGGCAGCCGCCTGAATGTTTTCCTGATAGCCCACACCGCGATGCCCTTTTGCGGATGCGGTCACTCCCACCGTAGCAGCCATCAATGCCGCCACTCCAATCAGGGCCAGCCTTTTAACCATCTTTTTCATTTTAAATCACATACCTTTCATGAAATCTTCCCGTATCTCCGGGCTGTGAATACAGTTTACCGCGTACTTATGGCAAATATATGTTTTTCCCGGTATAAATCTATGATAAAATAAGAAAAAAAGACACAAAAAAGACAAATCCAACAGATAGTATGAATAGGCAGCAATCCTATATATAAGAAAGCGGGTGGTGCTGATGCCAAGCATGCTCATTGCCGATGACAACCGTCAGATTACCGATATCCTATCTGAATACGCCAAAAAAGAAGGCTTTTCCGTTACCCGTGCCTATGACGGAGAAGAGGCGCTGCGCCTCTTCCGGGCCGGAGCTTATGAAATGGTCCTGCTGGATGTGATGATGCCGAAAAAAGACGGATTCGAGGTCTGCCGGAATATCCGAGAGGAATCCAATGTACCTGTCATACTGATCACCGCACGGGGAGAGGATTTTGAACGTATTATGGGATTGGACATCGGGGCAGACGACTATATCGTCAAGCCTTTTTCCCCCAACGAGGTGATGGCACGGGTGCGTGCTGTGCTCCGTCGGATCGAGCGTACCGGTGTGCCAAAAGGATCCTCCCAAATTCTTCGGGCCGGGGATTTGACCGTAGATCTCGACAGCTTTACTGCCAGTATATCCGGCACGGACGTAGCTCTCACCAAAAAGGAAATCGAGCTGCTGTGGACGCTTGCCTCCTCGCCGGGACGGGTCTTCACCCGCGACACTCTGCTGGACCTGCTCTGGGGCGCCGATTATTACGGCGATACCCGCACTGTGGATTCTCATATTAAGCGGCTGCGCCAAAAGCTGGATGCTCATTCCCACGGTCCCTGGGAAATAAAAACGATTTGGGGAATGGGGTATCGTTTTGAGCTTCCGTCCAGCTCCGGAAAGGATGCAGGCCATGAAACACAGTAAAATCGCATGTCGGCTGATCCTCTACTTTTCCGCCGCCCTGCTGTTGTTCGCCCTGATCGTAGGAGGCGCCTTCACTTTCCTGTCTGCCCGTCATACCATGGAACTGCGCAGGCAGGATTTGCAGGGCAGGGCGGAAACCATTGCCAAAACGGTTTACGGCTTCCTCAGCGGCACAGCCAAACCTATGAATGGGGAACATTCCGGCAAAGGCCAGGGGAAAGCCTCAGGCGGGAATCCTCTCCACGGAACTGGCTTCGGCGCTTACATGCGGTTTTTAGACGACATTGCCATGGCTGATGTCTGGGTGGTAGATTCCAATTCCAAAACCATTACGCCGGGTTCCGAACACAGCGATGTAATCGAGTATGAAGAGCTCCCTGAAGACGGGGAGGCCGTCATAGACGAGGCCTTGAACGGCAGTATTTCCTTCAGTGAAAGCTTCAGCGATGTTTTGGGGGAACGCACTCTGTCGGTCGGTGTTCCAATCAGACAAGACGACACGGCAGAGCCTGTCGGAGCCGTTCTGCTTCACACACCGGTCCAGGGAATCTCCGATGCGGTGTCAGACGGCCTGTGGCTTCTGCTACTCAGTGTACTGGCCGCCCTGCTTTTAGCGGTTCCTGCTGCGGTTTTGCTCTCCCTGAAATTTACAAAACCGTTAAATCGGATGAAGGACACCGCCGTCCGCCTGGCAGACGGTGATTTTTCCGCGGTAAACGCCCTGCGGCAAAACGATGAGATTGGGGAACTGGCGGCTACTATGGACCTGCTGGCTGTCCGGCTGAAGGATGCCTCTCAAGAGAGCAGCCGGCTGGAACAGATGCGCAGAGATTTTATCTCCAACGTTTCTCACGAACTGCGCACCCCTGTCACCGTGCTTCGGGGTTCCCTGGAGGCCATCACAGACGGCATTATAACGGAGCCTGCTCAGATACAGGAGTATCAACAGCAGATGCTCCGGGAAAGCCTGCACCTACAGCGCCTGGTCGATGACCTTTTGGAACTGACCCGGCTGCAAAATGCCGATTTCCGGATTGAAAAGGCGCCGCTGGAGCTTCGTCAGCTGGCAGAGGACGTCAGGCGCAGCGCACGAAGGCTGGCGGAACCCAAGGGCGTCGTCCTGCACCTGGAGAGCGGCCCTCAGGAATTCTCCTTTACCGGCGATTATGGCAGACTCCGTCAGATGCTGCTTGTTGTGGTGGACAATGCCATAAAGTTTTCCCCTCCGGACGAAACAGTCTCTATGCGTCTGTTCCAACAGGACGGCGAACCAGCCCTTTCCATCACAGACCACGGACCGGGGATTTCCCCTGAAGACCTGCCCCGTATTTTTGAACGCTTTCGCACAAGCGGGACAGTGGAAAACCGAACCGGAACCGGCCTCGGCCTTCCCATCGCCCGGCAAATTGCCGTCCGGCACGGGATAACCATTCAGGTAGAAAGCCGTCCCGGGAACACCGTTTTTACCTTTCTGTTTCGAAGTGCCGATGGCGAGTAACCGCCGGAAAACCTTTTCCTGAGAATGTCTCCTCCATAACTACGGCAGAGAAATGCCCCGGGTCTATGCTTCCGCAAAGACTCTGGGGCATTTCTCTGTTTATAGCTTGGATTTCAGAAGTTCCAGCTTTTCCGGGAAACGGGTGGCTTCCGTCTGGATTCCTTCCGCTTCCAACCGAAGGTACTGCGGCGCCGTGCTGCTGAGCGGTTCCCAGCCCGGAAGCCCCGGACTGTTGGGATCTCCATGTTTGGCAAAATTGCTCCAATAACTCCCCATCGCATCCGACAAGGCATACTGCGCCTGGGAGAGCCTGGGCTTCATCGGCTTCCCCTCCGGCGTGCTGCCCCCCATGACTGACAAGGTATGGAATACATAGAAGAGTTCTGCGGAATGGGTGGCCCCTACAAAGGTTCCATCCTCCAGGACGATGGGTTCCACAAAATAATACTGATAAACCGGGCAGGGATGAACCTTACTCAGCCGGGACAAAACCCTCTGAATATTCAAAAACCCGTAATCCCGCTGTGCGTCCAGGCAGGCCCGCTGAAAATTTTCCTCCGTCACCTTGTAAAGTTTCAGGAAGTCCTCTGTATTTTCTCCAAAAATGGCACGCACGCTCGCAAGAAAATCCACATATTCCTTTCCTCCAAACGGGGCAAAAAGGCCTTCGTCCGCATTTCCGCCGATGATAAGAGGTACCTGGCCGATACGCCCTGCGGAGATGGCCTCATAAGGATCCTCCCGAAGCACGTAACCGTCCACAAAGGGCTGGTATTGAAGAGGGTCGCCCGGCTCGGGACAGGAAGCCTTAAGCACCTGCTCCACCGGCAGGGAACGCAGCTCCCTTAAATTTCTGCAGGACAGCTTTTCCAGCAGCTCCACGCCAATCTGTTCCCCCTGGCTGAGCGTCACCGCCCTTCCGGCAGTTGGCCCGCCGCTCTGGATGATGGCCGCGGAGTACAATCCGCTGGTCAGAGGAGAGGAGATCAGCGCGCCCACGCTCATTCCGCCTGCGGACTGGCCATCCAGCACAATCCGGTTGGGATCTCCGCCAAAGCCGCGAATATTCTTTTTGACCCAGCGCAAAGCCGCGATTTGATCCAAAAGCCCGTAATTGCCGCTGACGCCATGCTCCGACTCCCGGCTCAGCTCCGGATGGGCCAGAAAGCCCAAAGCGCCCAGCCGGTAATTGATACTGACCACAAGTACGCCTTTTGCTGCCAGGGACCATCCATGGTAGAGTTCCTCATCCCCCAGACCTCCCTGGAAACCGCCGCCGTGAATCCAAAACAGCACCGGCAGTTCTTCTTCCGCTGAAGCTGCAGGTGTCCAGATATTCAGATACAGGCAGTCCTCACTCTGGGAATGGTGTTCGAAGGCGTCCATCCCCACCCATCCGGGATTTTGAATGCACATATCCCTAAACCTGCGGCATTCCCGCACACCTTCCCAAGGTTCCGCCGGCTGCGGCGCCTTCCAGCGCAGCTCCCCCACAGGCGGTTTCGCATAGGGAATGCCCCGGAACAGAGTGATACTGTTTTGTTCCTCCCCCGCTACCCTGCCGTATTCCATGTCGACAATGCCGATCCCTTTTCTCATAGATACCTCTCCTTCTTCTGCTTTCAGCAATCCTGCTTTTCATCTTACTACGAAAGAGATAAAAAAGGAAACAAGAGAAAAGTGCGATTTCCTGGATAAATCTATTTTTTCTCGGCAATCTGCACTATTTTCAGCTCATAAATATCTTTTTTTATTTGACAAATGCAGTTTTTTCCTCTACACTGTGGGATGAAGAAGCAATTTCCAAATCCGGGATAAAACGCCGGGAAAGGAAGGGATAAAAACAGGCGTAAACCGGCGGCTTCAAACCATGAAACCAATTAGGGAGACATGATCGTACAAGGAGGAGTTATCAATGTCAATTGCAGTAGTGCCCTATACGCTGCGTCACCACGCCTTCAACCTGGAACAGGTGAAGACAATTTATAGTACCCTGCACGAACTGGGGTATGACGGACTGGAAAATGGAATGGGCCGCAGCGCCGGCCTCAGTCCGGAAGAGGATCTGGAACTGATCCGTTCCAATGGCCTGCGCGTTTGCGGCGCCTATGGGGATATTAAAAACCCGGAGGAAGTCATAAAAGCGGCTCGTCTTTATGGCGCAAGCGTTGTCGGAATGCCTTCTATCCCCGGGGAGATGATGCGTTCTCCGGACGGCTTCCATGCCTATGCCGAACAGATCAATGCCTGGGCAAAGCCCTTCAAGGGTACCGGAATCCGGCTGCAGTACCACAACCACAGCCAGGAGTTCCGCAACTTCCCCGAGCTTGACGGCAAATCTGGAATGGATATTCTGATCGATGAGACGGATCCTGAAACCGTAGCCTTTGAACTGGACGTTTTCTGGGCTTCCGCCGCCGGATGCGATCCCGCCCAGTGGATCCATAAGCTTACCGGAAGAATTCCCGTTGTTCATTACAAGGACATGGCTATGAACTGTCAGGCGGAAAACACAGGCCTGGGAGAAGTACCGAGACAATTTGCTGAGATCGGCCAGGGCAACCTGAACTGGCCCCTGATCACCGAGGCCTGCCGGGCGGCCGGTGTGGAATGGTACTGCGTGGAGCAGGACCAGACCAAACGGCCTGTCTTCGAAAGCCTGAAAATCAGCATCGACTATATGCGCGGCACGTTGAAAATCGTATAAAGGAGAAATTTATCATGTCTATCAAACCAGTCAAAGTTGCATTGATCGGCAGCGGAAATATCAGCTATACTTATTTGAACACCCTGGTCAACGGCGGTTTCAGCATCATCGATGTAGTGGGCTGTTCCGACCTGATTCCGGAACGCAGCAAGGCCCGGGCCGAACTGTTCGGCATCCGCCAGATGACCAACGAGGAAATCCTGAACGACCCTGAAATTGAAATTGTCATCAATACTACCCAGTTGTGGAATCATTCAGCCGTCACCCGCCAGATCCTGGAAGCAGGCAAAAATGTCTACTCTGAAAAAGCTATGGGCGACACCTACGAGGGAGCCAAGGCGAACTACGACCTAGCCGCCTCCAAAGGCCTGCGCCTGGGCTGCGCGCCCGACTGCTACATGGGCTCAGCTTTCCAGACTGCCCGGAAGCTGCTGGACGACGGCGCCATCGGCAAGCCCCTGATTGCCCACGCAATGTGCTACCGCGGTTATAACAGCCATTATGCGGCAGGCGACCCCGCAGACCCCAAGGCCGGATCTCAGGGCACCACCATCACCTATGATATGGGCGGCTACTATATCAACATCCTGGTCAACATGCTGGGCGCGGTCAACCGTGTTTCCGGATTCACTCGCTTCTATAGCGACAGGGTCTATGAGAACCCCCGCCATCCCCGGTATAAATCCCCTGTGGATCTGGAAATCGGCGGCGAGCCCAGAGGCGATTCCGTAATGCTGGGCAGCCTGGAATTCCAGAACGGCGTTTACGGCAGCCTGACCCTTTGCTCCGAGGGCTTCTTCCCTGAAACTCCCCGGATGGAAATTCTGGGAACTGAGGGCATCCTGACCATGCCTGATCCCAACTTCTTCGGCGGCTGGGACAACCAGGTCACCCTGGTCCGGACAGGAAACCCCAACGAGGTATTCCGTGTGCCGTTCACCCACGGCTTCAGCGATACAGATCCCAATGTTCCTGCACTGAGCGGCAAGCGGGAACCCTGCCACAACAGCTGGCGCGGCCTGGCTGTCGTCGACATGGCGTGGGCTATCCGGAGAGGCCGTCCCCACCGCAGCAGTCCTGACCTGGCCCTGCACACTGTGGAAATCATCGATGCCATCGAGAAATCCTGCAAGGACAATCAGGTACATACCATGCAGTCCCGGCCTGAGCGCCCGGCGCCTCTGGCACCCGGCTTCTTTGGTCCCATGGCTGAAACCTCTATCGACAATATCTAATTCAAAAGCCTGCGGTGCGCGTCGTACGCACCGCAGGCTTTTTTTATCCCCTTTGTCAAAGCATGCCGCTGCGTTCTGAGAAGAATACAACAAAGCCCGAAGACATCGGCTGTCTTCGGGCTTTCCTGGAGCGGACGACGAGGCTCGAACTCGCTACCTCCACCTTGGCAAGGTGGCGCTCTACCAGATGAGCTACACCCGCATCTCTTTTTTCGACGCTACTTATTATAACGAACAAGAAGAGTTTTGTCAATTCCTATTTTAACTTTTTTTTACAAAAACAAGGCCGCGTCTTTCCGGAGAAAGACACGGCCTTCTGTTTCCAAAAAAATCTAGACTTAGATCTTCTGGACGTTGACAGCTCTCAGCTTCGAACTGTTCTTGGGATCAGGCTCTGTCTCAAAAGTGACCTTCTGGCCCTCGTCCAAAGTCTTGAAGCCGTCGCCCATGATAGCGGAGAAATGCACAAAAACATCCTCGCCGCCGTCATCGTTAGAGATGAATCCATATCCTTTTTCTGCGTTGAACCACTTAACTGTACCGTTCATAATTCGGCACCTCCATAGTAAAGATCGTATCTGGCATAGCCACTTCAGGGGGCGCCGGACAAAACGTACCGCGCTTCCAACCACAGAAGAAAAGTTTCCTCTGTAAAAAACTCACAGCTTGTGTAAATCATCAGACGTTCAATGACTTACAAAAACTGTGAGTTCATCTTCGTGCTATCAGAATACAAGCTAAGTATACCCTTTCAAGTTTCGTTTGTCAATAGGACTTTGTTCATTTTCCTAAATTATTTTGGGAAATGAATTCTCTTTTTTACTGTTTTTCGGGCATCCTCTTCCATTTATGAAAACAACGTCAAAAACCCGCGGTTTTTCTCAAGCAAATCGCCCTCTCCTGAAATCGTACAGGGCTGTCCCAACTGCAGAATCCCAGGAAGTATCATCCGAAAAGAACTGCAGCATATGTCAGATATGCAGCCGCCGCTTGAGCTCGGCCCAGATACTGTCCCCCCGGAACACCGCAACCGCAGCCAGAGAGAGCAGACTCACCGCCATGCTGATTACCGAAGGATAAGGCACCCGCAGACAGCCTGCAAAAAAGAGGATGCTTGGCACAATGCCGAAAATGGCGTCGATGCAGAAATAAATCATTTGGTTTTCCGTCTCCCAATTGAACACCCGGGACAACACCGCCAACGCAGCCATGGCGGCCACACAAAGGATGGGAAGCACATAATCGATGCTCCAGCCATTCCATCCGGTAGCGAAATCCCAAATCATACAGATGATGGAGAGCAGAGCTACCTGATACAGCATTCCTTTCGGAATATTCTTCCTTTTACGGACTGCCAGCGCCAGGCTCAGCCAAACGCAGATAATTCCTCCCGCTACAAAGACAGACCATGCCCCACTTTCAGGCAGAAGAAGATTGACAGCCACCGCAACCACTCCCACTGCCACAGAGGCAAAGATCAGCAGCCGGAACAACAGATGATACTGGCGGTAACGCTTCGGCACCACCGGAAAAATTTCCCTGGTCTCACCGGTGGTTTGAAGCAGTGTCCCCTGACAAAGCGGGCAGCGCAACCGGTTTCCTGTAACCTCTACCCCACATTTTTCACAACGCTTCATTCCTATGACCCTCTCCCTTCCTCTAAGTAACCGCAGGCTGAACCAAAACAGCATCGCCGAATTCCGTATTTCCCAAACCTTTTCCAGCCCCCTGTTCCTGCTGCCTGACCGGACACTTTTCCTGTCTCGTCAGTTGAAAACACGGCCTTTTCTCCTGCCGGCATCCCCAGGCGGATGTTCTTTCTCCGACACCCGCTCTTCCTCTTCCGTGGGGTTCGTGGTGAGCTCTACCGGCACCCCATGAGAGGCCAACCAACGGAAAAAATATTTCTGAATATCTGCGCTGGAAAGAGGATCTGTAAAGCTGACCACCATATTCTCCCGATAAGAACACATGCAGATCTGCAGTTTATCCGTACTGGTAAACACATCGAACAGGCGGATATAGGGGGCATAGACCTCCGGAAGCTTAATCTGTCCAACATTGGAGACGGCGGCGGTCTCCGCCTGGGCGGAAAACCAGTAGGCAGCCCGCATGCTCACGTCCTTAATCAGCAGTGGCACCGCACGCGCTGCCACATTCTTTTCAATGGCGATGAGGGAATTCATGTGCTGCTTTAACTTTTCCAGCGTCAAATTTTCCCGGAACGCACGGGCAACTTCCGGGATCACCTGTTCCAGCTCGGCAGGCTGCCTGGAAAAATCATAGCTGATAGCCATCAGCGCAAAAAAATTCCGGGCGGATTCCGATGCAAAATAATTGCGCAGGTTCACCGGCACACTGATCACCACCGGTTTCTTTTCTTCCCGGCGACTCATCCCTTCGTGAATCGCGCACAACAGCAGGGAAGTAAACAGCACGGTGACTGTGGTTTGGAAGGAATGCGCCAGCTTCAGCACTTCCGGCACGGGCATTACTCCCTCGATCACCTTAATCCGGTATTCCGGAAGTTTGGGGCCCTTAAGCTTGTATGCAAATTTCAGCGGAGCCTTTTTCCCCTTCTTTTTGTCATAATATTTTTGAAAGCTGTCTGCCATCTGTTCTGTTTCCGAAGCGTCATAATCCGGCTGAGGAGGGGTTTCCCCCAATTCCACCCGATGCCTCAAAGCCAGATACCGGCAGACGAAATCCCGCAAAAACTGGAGAGCTCCTGTGCCGTCCGCCAGGGCATGGTAAACTTCCAAACTGATGCGCCTGTCAAAATATGTTACGTCAAATAGCAGAGTGCTCACATTTCTGTCATAAATCGGGCTGCAGAGCGGAGAAGCCTCCTTGCGTACCTGAGGCTTCAAGTCGCTCGCTTCCAGATAATACCAGAAAAACCCGTGCCGCAGCACGCTGCGGTATCCGGGAAACAGTTCCATAGTGACGTCCAACGCCGTCTGCAGAATCTCCGGTTCCACAGGCTCCCGGAGCTCGCAGGCAAACCGGAACACCTTGGGATCCCGCTTCCCACTGGTAGGGGGAAATATCTTTGCTGCATTATCGAGCCGTCTCCAGGGTGTGTTCTTCTTTGACTTCATGTTCCTCCTCCTCCCCGGATATCTGTGCCTCTCCGCGCAGGAAAGCGTTTAGTATCACAAAACTCTTTTTCACCAGCGAGGTTCCTGCAGGCAGGGAAAAGAAACCGTGCAGAGCGCCGTTCATCCGGTAGATGGAGACCTCGTTTCCCGCCTCCCGAAGCTTCCGCCCGTAATCCTCCCCTTCATCCCGGAGGGGATCAAACTGAGCCGTCACCACCAGCGTTCTGGGCTGCCTGCTGAAATCCTTCGCCAGCAGCGGCGCAAAATAGGGACTCTGCAAATCCTTGGGAGTACGCTGGTAGAGCTCCATAAATTCCCGTATTCTGGCTGAAGTCAGCACATAGTCTGTTCCGTTCTCGCGGACAGACGGGTAGGGAGACTGCTCCGTGTGATCGTTATAAGCCGCCGGATACAGCAAAATCTGCTGCCGGGGAGAGAATTCTCCCCGGTCTCTGGCCATCAGCGATACGGCCGCCGCCAGATTTCCCCCGGCACTGTCTCCCATCAGGCTGATCTGTTCCGGTCCCATCCCCAACACATCCGGGGCGTTCCAGAAAAGATAACGCGCCGCCTCATAGCAGTCCATCAGCCCCTCGGGAAATTTGTGCTCCGGGGCAAGTCTGTAATCCACAGAAGCCACCAACCGACCGGTACAGCGGGCCGTGACCGCACAGACCCGGTTATAGGTGTCCACATCTCCCGTGACCCAGCCGCCGCCATGGAAAAAGAGAATGGCCTCCTCAGGCGCCGTCTCGCCTCCTGGAAAGAACAGGCGTACAGGAATGGCATGATCCTCCCGTTTGATCTCCATATCCACCGCTCTGCAATGCAGCCGGGTCAACGAGAGCTGTCCCACACGGTCCAGCTTTCTCTGAAGTTTATAGGTTTTGCGCACGTCAAGCTGCGTATAGGAAATCGCTTTGAGCGCTGCTTCCAGCGCCAGTTTTCCCAATTCCAAGCCATACCTCTTTCCCGCCGGTTTCCGGCGTTTTCCTCTGTTATCATTATAGGCGATATTTTCTATATTTTCAATTACGCTCCATGACCCATTTGTAAAATTTCTGCATCTTCCGTATCCCTTACTGTTATTTCCCTCAGAAAAATGGTATACTTGCAATGCTACTTTACCGCATTAGAGAGGAGGAGGCTTTTTGATTCATCCCAAAGCCCTTTCCATTGTCAGCGAAGTCAGAAAGGCGGTTGTTGGGAAAGACCCTGTGATTTGTAAGGTGCTGATGGCCATACTGGCCCAGGGGCATATCCTTCTGGAGGACAACCCCGGCGTTGGAAAAACCACGCTGGCACTGGCCTTTTCCAAGGCCATGGATCTTGCCTATAACCGCATTCAGTTCACCCCAGAGGTAATGCCCGCCGATGTGGTGGGATTCTCTGTATACAGCCGCGTCACAGGAAAATTTGAATACCGGCCGGGCGCCGCACTCTGCAATTTGCTGCTGGCCGATGAGATTAACCGCACCAGCGCCAAGACCCAGAGCGCCCTGCTGGAAGTGATGGAGGAGGGGCAAGCCACTGTGGACGGCGTTGCCCATCTTTTGCCCCGCCCCTATACGGTGATTGCCACCCAGAACCCCGTAGGCTCCGCGGGTACCCAGCTGCTGCCGGAATCTCAGCTGGACCGGTTTATGATCCGCATTTCCATCGGATATCCTGCTTTAGAAAATGAGGTCCGCATCCTGAAGCAGGCCCGCGGCGCTCGGGCAGTGGACAGCGTGCGGCCTGTTGTGTCGCTGAATGATGTCACAGCCCTGCAGGAGGAGGTCGAGAGCGTCCACGTCGCCGAGGAACTCTTTGTCTATATCGCCCGCCTAGTTGCAGCTACCCGGGAGCACCCGCTGATTCGCCTGGGAGCCAGCCCCAGGGCGGGAACCGCCCTGCTGCGCATAAGCCGCGCCTCCGCCTGGATGAACGGGCGTGATTATTTGATTCCAGCCGACGTGCGTGCCCTGTTCCACAATGTCTTGGAGCACCGGATTGTGCCGGAACCTCAGGTAAAATTGGAAGGGCTTTCCGTCACGGATCTGCTTGCCGAGGTGCTGCAGAGCGTCCCTGCGCCAAAGCCGTGAGGATCCGCCATGGCTAAAAACCGTCTTGAATATGCGTTAATTCTGCTTTGCACCGCCCTGTTTTACATCTGTTTTGTCGGATATCTCTCCTTTTATGTGTTCATGCTCACCCTGATCCTGCCCCTGTTTTCCCTGCTCTGTTCCCTGCCCGCCATGCTGGGGGTTCGTGCGGAGCTGCATGCGGCTGTAGATTCCACTCACAAGGGGGAATCCCTGCCTCTGCGCCTGCAAATACGCACCTCCTTTTTTCTGCCCGGAGGCAGGGTCAAGCTGCAGCTGCAACTTCGGAATACGCTGACCGGCGAAGAAACGGGGGAATCCTTTTCTCTCACGGCAGGCCATGCGCCGGTACGGATTGAGCACAGGCTTGCCTCTGAACACTGCGGCAGGCTTATCTTCCGCATCTCAGAGCTGCGTGTATACGACTACCTCGGCCTCTTCTCCTTTCGGAAAAGGCAAAAACGCGGAGACAGTTTCACAGCGCTCTGTTATCCAAAGGTCCACCCAATTTTTCCGGGGCTTTTGCCCAGTACTCTTCCCGATCTGGATGGAGACCGCTATTCCACAGTCCGTTCCGGGGACGATCCTTCCGAAATTTTCGGCCTGCGGGATTACCGGGAAGGAGACCGGCTGTCCCGCATTCATTGGAAGCTCTCAGAAAAATCGGGAAAAACACTTGTAAAAGAATTGAGCCTGCCCATCTCCACGCGCCTGCTTTTTCTGCTGGATCTTAATGGAGACAGCGGAGAGTTGGACTGCCTGCTTGACGTCCTCGCTTCGCTCTCCGCCTTTCTGGCCGCACAGGAACTCCCTCACAGAATCCAATACCGGGGCTCCGGCGGAATGGGCGGCGCGGATATCCTTCGGGAAGACGACCTGCCTCTGCTCTGGAAAGAGCTTTTGTGCGCAGGCCGCAGGAAGCCCAGTCAGCCCCTGTTGGAACCGGGCCAGGCACTCCCTTCGGGAATCACCCATGCGGTGCTGCTGTGCTCCCAGCTGCAGCCGGAGGCTCTCTCCGTGCTGCGGGATGCGATGCCCAGCGCCAGGCTCACCGTCCTGGCTCCACAGGGCTGTCTCCCGATTCCGGAACTGAATGTCTTCGGCGCGGAGCTGCTGCGGCTGGATCCGGAGAAACTGCCGGAATCTCTGTCTGGATTTATGCTGTAAACCGAGGTGCTGGACCGCCGGCCTGTGAAAGGAGGTTCCTCCATGAGAACAAAACCCAATCTCCCTGCGCCTTCTTCCGGGCTTTCCCTGGACAAGCCCCGGATGCTGGTGCGTGCCGCGCCGTTTTTTTCCCAATTTCTGTTTTTTACCGTCCTCCTGTTTTTGGGTACGGCAGGAACCTTCGGCTGCTTTCTCACCGCCTTTTCCTTTCCGGTTTCCCTGGGTTTCCTCGCTCTGACCGCCCTGGGAGGCGCTGTGCTGTTCTCCCTGCTCTATCTGCAGAAAAAGCGCCGTCCGCTCTGGACCCTGGCGGGACTTCTGCTTTGGTGCGGGCTCTTGCTCTTTTTTTATCAGGACGCATTTTACGGCTTGCTGCGGGCCATCAATGAAGTGATCACCGCCTATGTGGAAAAAACCGGACTAGGGCTGACTACGATCCCTGTCGCACGAACCACCCCGAAGCAGCTGGAGCTTGCCTATTCGGTGTTCTTCGCTTTTCTGCTCTCGCTATTCCAATGGGCATTGGGCTGGTCGCTGATCCGCCAGGGAAGCATTCTCTCCGCTTTTCTTCTTTCCGGATTCTTCCTGGCGATACCCATGGTATTCTCTATACTGCCGCACCGGGCGGCCATCGCCCTGCTTTTACTCTTTTGGGCCGCTCTGCTTCTATACCGTCCCTTTTTAGGCGGCCCCCACAGTATAGCGGAGGAAGAGGGCCGTTTTTCTCTTTCCGGCAGCGCCTCCGGCGCCAGGGTTTCTTCTCTGCTGCTCCTGGTGTCTGCCGCTTTTCTGATCGTTCTGCTCTCCTCTGTTTTCCCAAAAACAGAATATGAGCGCTCTGAGACTGTGGACCGGGTGCGTTCCGGTCTGTTGAACGGATTTGATTTTCCCTCCTTTTTTCAGGGCAACAATCCCGGCGGCTCCACCAGCCAAGTGAGCCTGGAATTTTCCGGAGACAGAAGCTATACTGGAAAAACTATGCTGCGGGTGAATACCAGCAAGCTCGGCAGCGATTATCTTAAGGGCTTTGCAGGCAGCGTTTATGACGGCAAAAGCTGGACGCTTCTGCCCGAAGAAGATGCGGCGCAGCTCTCCTCCCTGCTGGAAGGAGAACGGGTCCAAGTGCTGCCCGGCAGGCTTCATGAGCTTCTGGGGGGCTACAGCAGCTCCGGTTACGCCGAGTACAGCCTTTCCGTACAGAATGTGGGGGCAAATCCCCGCTGCGTCTATCTCCCTTACGGCCTGCTGCCCGGGGAAGCTCCCGATCCGGAATTCAAAGACGTGGACGACGCCTTCACAAAGGCGGGGAATTCTGTTTTCGGACTCAAGGAATACCAGGTGCAGGCTATGACGGAAGAGGCTCCGGATTCCTTCTATTCCCGCTTTTTCCTTTCCGTCCCCGGAGCCGCCCTTCATGAGTCCCATCCTGAGCTGATACCGGACACGACGGGGGTGGAGGGTTCGGAGCTGGAGTCCTGGTTCCCTTCCTCCCCCTTGCTGGAACTGCTTTCCGAGCCTGTCTCAGAATTCTCTCAGACGTTTCAGAAGTATACTGATTTTGTTTACAGCCGGTATACCCAGCTGCCCGTGGAACTCTATCCGGTGCTGCGGAACTATCTGGAAGAGCACGGCCTGCTGCCGGAATATTTTGATTCCACTCAGGAGCTGGCCTCCGCCATCATCGGACAGGTTCAATCGGAGTGCGCCTATACGCTTACCCCGGGCAGGCCGCCTGCCGGAAGGGATTTCGTAGAATACTTCCTCTTCGAAAACAAAGAGGGCTACTGTGTGCATTTTGCCACGACAGTCACCGTCCTGCTGCGGGCCGCCGGCGTGCCAGCGCGTTATGCGGAGGGCTATGTCATTCCTCCAGGCTATACCCAGGAGGGCTGGATTGATATTCCGGACTCCAATGCGCATGCCTGGACGGAACTTTATCTGACAGGCGCGGGCTGGGTGCCCATAGAGGCCACACCGGGCCAAAACTTTTCCCTCCACGAATCACAGCCGGAGCTTTCTGCCGTCTCTCCCAGTCCTTCTCCAGAAAGCAGCATGCCCTCTTCTTCGGAAGAATCCTCCCCCTCTCAGCCTGCTTCCTCCGCCCCTTCCGCAACCTCCGCTCCGGATCCGGCAGATCCGGAAAGGGGATCGTCTACTCCGGGCCGGAACAGCGTTGAGCCATCTGCCCTTGCCAAAACAGGCAGCAGCGGCCTTCTTCTCTTCCTGGGAATTCTTTCGGTTCCCTTTGTATTGTTCCTCCTGCTGTTTCTTCAGCGGAAAATCCGTCTTTCTATCCGCAGAAAGCGCTGTTCCCTGCGCGACAGAAACCGGGCCGCTCTGCATCGGTACGCCCATATCAAAAAATTGATTCTCTATGGGAACAAGTTTCTGACCCATGTTTCCGGTCTTTCCGAGGAGCTGGAAGAATTGGTGATGAAAGCCCGCTTCAGTCAGCACATGCTCACGTCAGAGGAGCTGGGTGCTATCGCGGATTTTGAAAAACAGTTGGAAAATCTGTTGGAGGAAAGGTTGTTTCCGCCGCTGTGCCTCTATTGCAAATATATCCTTGTACTGTTTTGATCCGGAATTTTCATTTGTGGGGCAGAAAAGTCTATCTGAAAAAAGGGGAGCTGCGAAAAACACTGCAGCTCCCCTTCTTTAATATGCCAACACTTCATATCCGGTTTCCGTAACCAACACCTGAATTTCCCATTGCGCAGAGGGCAGTCCGTCTGTAGTGGTCACCGTCCAGCCGTCCTCCCCGTCGATAAGAATATCATCACGCCCCATGTTGACCATAGGCTCTATGGTCAACACCATGCCGGGCACAACCAGCATACCTGCGGTTTGTGCCCGGCAAATATTTTTTCTTTGCTTCCCATCTGCTGCAGCGCACGCCCTACAGATACGAACATCCCTTCCGCCTTCCCTTATTCCACCTTTAACCGGTAATACTGCCAGAAATGCAGCTTCTGCACAGCCTCTGCGTACTCGGCCGGCAAACTTGTAAACAGTTCGCCGTCTCCTGTAAGACCCGTGCCGTCATGCAGCACAGGCAGTTTTCTGCGCAGCTCGTTGAGATAGGAAAAGAAAGGATCCTTTTGCCCGCGGCCGGTCAATTCCAGCACCAGCGCTCCCAAGTAATTGGCACTGATCAGACCGTTTTCCGGCAGCTGTATCTCTTCCTTGCATTTGGAAAACTCCAGTTCTCTGGCAGCGGCCTCATTGGCCCAAAGCACAAAAGGCGTCTCATAGGTAAGCAGGAGATCCTCCGCCTTGTCCACAGCGCCTACCGGAATTCCCAGCTCCCTGTAACAGAGATAGTCGTCGCCCAGCAACGGCAGGTGGTCTCCAAAAAACGCCAGCAGCACAGGTTCCTCGGCAGCTGAAAAATACTCCGTCAGGTTGCCCAGCATGGCGTCCGCATCCCTGGCCCCCTCCGCGTAAACAGAAAGAATGGTTTTAGCACTGTCAGACAGGGGCACCTCGGTCTCTACCGAAGGGATTGTAAAGCCTTTATACTTGTCGGCTGTATAAGACATATGATTTTGAATGGTCACCGTATAGTTAAAATAGTTCTCGCCGGCCTCTACAGCCTCTTCGAATTCCTGCTTCATCACCTGGAATACCGCATCGTCCGTCACCCAGCCACCCTTGCGTTCAGCCTCCTCGAAGCTTTCCGAAAACAACAGCTCCTGTGCGCCGAAATACCGGTATACATTCTGGCGGTTATAAAACCAGTCCTGGCCGGGATGGATGAATTCGGTATGATAGCCCTCCTTATCAAAAACCCGAAAGATACTGTCAATATCCCGGTTCAGCACGCGGAACGCCGAAGTTCCCCCAGGGCTAAGCAGGTTCGTCTGCATACCGGTAATCACATCGAATTCCGTATTGGCGGTACCCGCCCCGTAGTTCGGCACTACAATATGGCCGGAAATACAGTTTTCCCCTGTTTTGATCCGGTTGAAATTTTTCAGCGGCTCTTCTCCTGGCGGATAGATAAAATTCTCATTGTTGGTGACATCACAAAAGGCCTCGTTCATCACCATAATTACATTGACCTTCTTGCCCTCCTGCTCCACCGGCTGCGTCTGCTCGATGTAAGCCTCTGCCTTTGATGTTGTAAAGTTTTCTGGCTTAACAACAAGATAAGTGTTAAAATTGTAGCAGAAACAATAGGGAAACCCCAGCTCCTCATAGACGCTTGTAATATGATACCGGCTTTTTACCTGAAAAGAATTGTAAAGTTCCGGGGAACTGTACACAAAATTGACACAGGCTGCCAGCACGATAGCACAGGAGCAGCCGCAAAAAACTCTCAGGAGCCCCCTTGCCCATCTCTCCTTCAGCGGAATCCTGCAGCCAAATAGTATCCCCAGCGCCACCATCAGCGCCACAAACCCCAAAAGCACCGCCACCGAGGATAGGCTGATGCTCATATCGTAGCTCTGTACGGCGTTGGCCGCTTCCTTAATCAGAGCGAAATCCTTAGGACTAAAAGGCTCATCCCGCTTCTCGATCATTGTGCGGTTGACCAAGGAGAGCACCCCACACAGCCCGCCCATTAGCGCAGCTGAGAAAAAAGGGTTATTCAGAAGAAAGAGACCGATGAGAACCAGCAGCCAAACCGGCAGAAAATTCAGCCAGAAAAGCAGAGGCTGACAGGAGAAACCTGAGAGCAGCCCCAAAAAGGAGCAGGGCTGAATATAAAGCGTCACCGCAGTGGCAAGCGCGCTTAACGGTACAGTAAGTAAAAGACACCAGACAAGAGACAGACGCCTTAGCGGCAGCTTATGGATCATAGACACACTTCTTTACCAAAATTTAACTGAACATACTTCGTTATGATACATCTCCTCTTTTAGAAAGTCAACCGCCGCACCCTCCGTATCTTATCTGCCGGGTCTGACAAGAAACGGCCTCCGCAATTTGCGGAAGCCGCTTCTGACACACTTTATAAGGTTACCTCCGTCTTTCCCTCCGGATGTTCCTCATGCCATTTCATTAGTTCCTCCCTGTCCTCCGTCCAGTCGAGATGGGCGTATTCCTGCGCCTCCGGATCGGTTTTAAACCACTCCATGAAATCCTCAAACATCTCCATGGACCAGCGGGAATCGATCTGCGCCGTAGTGTATTTTTTCTCGGACAGACGCCGGAAACCAAATACATCCTTGATATGGGATTTTTCGGCATGCACCACAACCTTCTCAGCCAAATGGGCAGGCACGAAAATAACGCCGGAAATAGTGCCCAGCACCACGTCGCCCGGCAGGCAGATGGCCTTGCCGATGCGGGTAGGAACGTTGAATCCCGTCATGGTCACGTTGGCGATGGCAGTGGGGTCTACGCCGCGGTAGTACACCTGAATATTGGGGATTTCCACAATCTGCTCGTTGTCTCGGATACCGCCCCAAATTACTGCGCCGCCCCGTTTGGTCCGGGCCGCGATAGCCGTGGAAAGATTTCCGCCCACGTAGGTGCCCTCATAAACCTTGTCAAACAAGTCAACCACTACCACGTCGTCCTCCACAAGGCTGTCAATCACCCACTGGTTGAAAAAGCCTTTTCTGCCCTCTTCCTTCTGACCGTATTCCAACAACGCCTGGTTCAGGTCAGGGCGCATGGGCACCATCACGCTGGTCACAGCGCGGCCCACCAGTTTAGCCTTTTCATGGGTACACTTCAGGTCGCCCTCAAACTGGAATTTATAACCCTCCGACCACAGCGGGCCCCAGGCCTCTTCCAGCGTGATATTCCGCATCCGCTGCAGAATGTCGTCCGGCACCTTCGGCCTGCCATCTGGAAAGCGCTCCCCCTTCCAAAGCGGTGTGATTTGCAGAATGTCCTCGCGGTTGTCAAATTTCATTTGTCGTTCCTCCCTTTCCGGGAACAGGCTTCTCCTGTTCCTATTGTTTCATTCAGTCTCCGGCGCCCCCCGAATCAAGCCGGACCGACAATGCACGGGCTGGATGGAATCATTGCTTGCCCAGGGGGCTTCCGTTCGCTATCAGTATAGCCCTCCGTCCCAGTTTGTCAAGCTTCCTCAGGCAGAAGCGCAATATAATATTAGAAAAAGTATAGATTTCCTCTTGCAAACCAACTGGTATGGGGGTATATTGATGCAAGGAAAACCGTGGTTCGCACGGCAATAAATTCCGGAGGAGTTTTGACAATGGAAAACCAATATGAAGCGGCCCTGAACAGGGTCAACACCTGCTCCTGCCCCAGCGATCTCAAGATTACAGACATCCGCTTTACAAATATTGTGGGAGCGCCGATGGACTGTACGCTCATGAAAATCTATACCAACCAGGGCCTGGTCGGCCTGGGCGAAGTCCGGGACGGCGCCAGCCGCACTTACGCTTCTCTGCTGAAAAGCCGGCTGCTGGGGGAAAATCCCTGCAATGTGGACAAACTGTTCCGGCGCATCAAACAGTTCGGCGGCGTATCCAGGCAGGCAGGCGGCGTATGCGGCGTTGAAGTTGCCCTGTGGGATTTGGCGGGCAAGGCCTACGGGGTCCCCGTCTATCAGCTGCTGGGCGGTAAATTCCGCGACAGTATCCGCATCTATTGCGATACCGACGTCAACGGCAAGCACACCGGCAGGGATATGGGCGCAGCGCTCAAAAAGCGTATGGAAATGGGCTTTACTTTTTTGAAGATGGATCTGGGCCTCGGCGTCCTCCACGGCGAGGCGGGCGCGGTCAATGCGCCTCTGGGGTATTTGGAGGAGACAGAAGAGCTGCACCGGAAAGCACGGGAGGCGGAGACCCCTGAAGAACGCCGCTACTGGCGGAACCGCTGCTACGACCGGCAGAATATCGCCCATCCTTTCACCTGTGTCCACATTACGGAAAAGGGCTTCGACCTCCTGGAAAACTACGTGCGCGAGGTCCGTGAGGTAATCGGTTATGAAATCCCCCTGGCCATCGACCATTTCGGCCATATCGGCGTGGAGGACTGCATCAAGCTGTGCCGCCGTATCGAGAAATACAATATCGCCTGGGCGGAGGATATGATCCCCTGGCAGCTGACAAACCAGTATGTACGCCTGTCCCACAGCACAACCGTGCCCATCTGCACCGGCGAGGACATTTTCCTGAAGGAAGGATTCCTGCCCCTGTTCCAGGCAGGAGGCGTATCGGTGATTCATCCCGACCTGCTTTCCAGCGGCGGCATCCTGGAGAACAAAAAAATCGGCGACCTGGCTCAGGAATATGGCGTTGCCATGGCGGTACATATGGCGGAAACCCCTGTCACCGCCTATGCGGCGGCCCATTCTCTGGCAGCCACGGAAAACTTCCTGGTTTGCGAGAACCACTCGGTGGACGTGCCCTGGTGGGATGATATCACCATCGGCACGCCGAAAAAGATCGTCCAGAACGGATTCATTCAGGTGCCCGACAAGCCTGGCCTGGGAATCGACGACTTGAATGACGAGGTGCTCCGCGAGCATCTGAACCCCGCGTTCCCCGAACTTTGGGCTTCCACCGAAGAGTGGGACAACGAGCATTCCAACGATATGCTTTGGAGCTGATCAAAAACAAGGAGAAACCGTACAGTCCCCCGGAAAGGAGACTGTACGGTTTCTATGTTTGTTTGTAAAAAAGCAGGCACGCCGCTCCAAAACAGCCCGTATCCCATACCTCTACTTCTCTTCTTTTTTCTGATTTTGATAGCGCAGGTAATCCAAACAATCTATTTTACTCTGACACTGGTGCAGCTCCTCCAAAAGCTGCCTCCTGTGATTTTCCAAAATCCTTTTTTTACCCTTGCTGTCGCCGCAGCCGTAGCAGTCCAAATACCTTTTGATGATATCCGAACCGCACCCGGAATCCTTCAAATTCTGAACCAGCTCTTCCCAATTTTGAGATTTCGACCCCATATGGCTGCTTCCTCCTCTCGTGCCTTTGATTCTGTATTCCCATAGGTATCTTCCTTTCCACATTGCCGGTAAAGATTAAATTACGGCGGCAGGGCTGAAAGCTCTGTAAAATAGAAGGAAGGGCAACGTTTGCCGCGCCGTCGGTTCCTGAAACGCCAGTCGGCCAGAAACCATCCCATGACGTTTTTCAGCCGGACAAGTTCCCCCCGTCAAGCTCTTCCTTCTGTTCTCCCGACAAGATTGTATCCACTCACACCTGAAATAGCAAATGCTTATTTTTAATGGAAAGGCATGCTTGACTTGCATATCTTTGGCCGTTATACTGGAAAGAAAACGACTTCTTTGCGGCTTTTCTTCTTTCAATTACCGACAATCCGGCTTTGATAAAACTGCAAGTCCTCGTGACAATCGAAAAAGGAGCGCCAGGATCATGGAACTTCGGGTACTGCAATATTTTTTGGCCATTGCACGAGAGGAAAACATTTCACGTGCGGCGGAATCCCTGCACCTCTCCCAGCCCACTCTGTCCCGGCAGTTAAAAGATATGGAGGAAGAGCTGGGCAAACAGCTGGTGATCCGGGGCAGCCACAGCGTCACACTGACGGAGGAAGGCTTGATCCTTCGCAAACGCGCAGAAGAAATTGTAGAATTGGTGCGGAAGGCCGAAAACGAGATTGCCCTGGCGGACAAAGACGTGGCGGGGGATATCTGCTTCGGCGTGGCGGAAACCGACGGCATCCGGCTTCTCGCAAAGGTAATCGATACCATGCGCCGGGAGCACCCACGGGTGCAGTACCATTTTTCCAGCGGCAACGCAGAGTTCGTTCGGGAACAGCTGGATAAGGGCCTGGTGGACTTTGGCCTGATCTATGGGGAAGCGGACAAAACAAAATATCACACCCTTAAGGTGCCTATCCTGGATAGATGGGGCGTTCTCATGCGGAAAGATGCACCGTTGGCTGTAAAAGAGACCATTTCGCCACGGGATTTGGTCGGACTTCCCCTGATTGTTTCACAGCAAAGCAATGGAAACGACCCTCTTTCCGAGTGGTTCGGTGAGGATTGGGAGGGACTCTCCATCATCGCCACCTATAATTTGGCTATGAACGCCTCCATTTTGGCCAGCGAAGGCGTAGGGTACGCGTTGTGCTTTGACAAGCTCATCAACGTTACCGGAGAAAGCAACCTGTGTTTCCGGCCGTTATCTCCTGCTGTGGAATCCAAAGCGGGGATTATTTGGAAAAAATATCAGAATCTCCCAAAAGCGCCAAGAAAATTTCTGGAATTGCTGAAAAAAGCCTAGCTTAATTTTTGCCCGCCAAGATAGCTGTGTCTCTGTATTTTCCCACTTCCAGCCAAAACAAGGGGCCGCTGCAAAATGCAGCGGCCCCTCAGTCTGTCGATAAACGTAAGAGCCAACGCTTTCGGAGGGAGGAAGGGTGTGGGAGGGAACCGTCAGGGTTCCTCTCCCGCGTTGATTCAGAAACAAGTTTGCACAGGGAGAGGCTTTCTGAGAAAACTCTTTCTTCCCTGCAAACTTGTTCAGCTTGGCGAAATGCCCTTTTTCGCCAAGCTGAGGGGCCGTTGCATTTTGCAGCGGCCCAATGACTTTTTTTACCTTCACTGTCCTGCGTCTCAAGGATTCAAAACTTCCAGCAATGCGGAATCCTTGACAAACAGCGGAATCTGGTCGATGGGCGCGTCGACGGTTATCGTCTGGCCGCCCTCATATCCCTTACCGGTCCAAACCTCTGTCCAGTTTACCCCTTCGGGGAGATACACCCTGCGCTCCCGCTGCTCCGCATAGAGAATGGGCGCCACCAGAATATCCGCCCCATAGAGATACTGGTCTTCAACCTCCCATGCCTTTTTGTCCTCCGGGAACCCGTAGAACAGGGGCCTGATGACTGGGCTTCCCTTTTCATGGGCCTCCCGCATAAGCTGCTCCGTATAGGGACGCATCCGCTCGCGCAGGAACATATATTTTTTGCAGATCTCATAGGCTTCATCCCCATAGGACCAGACCTCGTTGTCCGCGCCGGAGGCGCAGCGGCCGCCGCGTACATCGCTCATGGGCGCCTTATGGGGTTCCCTGTCGCCATGCAGGCGCATGACCGGGCAAAAAGCGCCGTATTCAAACCAGCGCACCAGCACCTCCCGGAACGCGGGGTCTGAAGGGTTTCCACCGTGGAAGCCTCCGATATCGGTTGTCCACCAGGGAATACCGGCTATGCCCATATTGAGCCCTGCGGCGAACTGGTTACGCAGGCTCTCAAAGCTGGAATGAATGTCGCCGGACCACACCAGGGCCCCATATTTCTGCGAACCTGCCCAGGCACAGCGCAGCAGATTTACAATGTTCTGCTGACCCTCTGCCTCCATACCCTCGTAGAAGGTCTGGGCATAGCATCTGGGGTAGATATTTCCGATCTGTACATTGGGTCCAAGGTGATAGCGGTAGTGGTCGAAATCGTAGAAGCTGTATTCCGGCTCTGCCTCGTCCAGCCAGAAAACTTTGATCCCCTTATCATAATAATTCTGTTTCACCTTGTTCCACACATAGCTCCGGGCTTCCGGATTTGTAGCGTCGAAATGCAGGGTATCGGTAAAGCAGCGCAGTCCTACAGGGAAGCCCCGCTCCGTGTTGATCAGATAGCCGTTTTCCTTCATCTCTTTGAAATTCTCGCTCTCATAATCCACGGTGGGCCAAATGGACACCATCAGCTCAATGCCCATCTCCTTAAGCTCCCTGACCATGGCGTCCGGATCCGGCCAATACTCCGGATCAAACTTCCATTCACCTTCATAAGGCCAGTGGAAGAAATCCACCACAATCACTGAGATGGGAAGACCGCGTTTCTTGTATTCCCGCGCAATGTTCAGCAGCTCGTCCTGGGTCTGATAACGCAGCTTGCACTGCCAGAAGCCCATGCCGTAATCCGGCATCATAGGCACGGTTCCAGTGACGGAAGCATAGCTCTCTTCAATCTCAGCAGGCGTATCCCCGGCGGTAATCCAGTAATCCAGGACTTTTGTGGACTGCGCCCGCCAGGTTGTCACGTTTTTACCGAACGTCACGCTGCCCACCGCCGGATTGTTCCACAGGAAGCCATAGCCCTTGGAGGAAAGCAAAAAGGGCACACTCGCCTGAGAGTTCCGCTGTGCAAGCTCCAGTTCACAGCCTTTCAGATCCAGATAGGGCTGCTGGTACTGGCCCATACCATACAGCTTTTCCCCGGGATCGGATTCAAAATGGGCGGCAAGGGTATAATCCCCGCCAAGAATCGGCTTGAACTCTCTGGCATCCACATCCAAAGCGCTGCATTTCGGAGAAGTGATATCTCTCCGGTTGCGGAAGTACTCCTCCAGGAGAAGCTCCCCCTTCTGATTGACAAAACTCAGCGCGCCCGCCCGGGAAACCTTCGCGGTGAGCTTGCCGTTACGGATATAACCGCCCTCCGGGCCAGCCTCTATCTCAGCCGCAAATTCCCCCTTGTTTTCCAAAGCCCAAGCCTCTTCCGGCATTTGGCTCTGCTTACAGGCCCTCACCCGCAGGGCGTCTCTTCCCCAGGGCTCAATCCAAACAATCTCGTTATTGCAGCGGATGGTTAGCATCCCCTGCTCCGCCTTGATGATGGACACGTAAATTCCTCCCTTTTATTTTCTGGAGCCATAACTCCGATTTCTTATGACTTCATCATAGCACACTGTACAGAAAATTGCATTTCCTTTCCGGAAACATGTTGGAATCGTTCTCCAGAAAGTCAGTTTTGTTGTATTTCTTACCAAATTACCGTACCGCGTATCTGCCCTTCTCTTTCAACAACACACCTGATTACCAGCCTCTACCCTATAATAACGAAACAGCCCGTGCAGACAGAGAACTTCTGCCAGCACGGGTTGTTATCATCTGAGGGAATCAGCCCTCTTTTTTCTCATGCAGGCCCTGAATGCTGTGCTCCAGCTGAGCCTTGATCTCCACGACCGGCGGGGGATTGCCATAGGTGACATTGGGGAAGTTGATGGGCGCGGCCCACTTCACCGCATTCGTGATCACCTTCTGGATCTCCGGCTGATGGTAGATCGGGAATACCTCATGGCCGGGACGGAAGTAGAACACTTTCCCCTTCCCTCTGTGGTAGCAGCAGCCGCTTCGGAACACTTCCC
>OJKJ01000078.1_pt1 | contig 83967 bp, 94 predicted proteins | sample 1596491 | NCBI WGS metagenome assembly OJKJ01 (sample SAMEA4350160, study PRJEB24818) | metagenome | biome: human; feature: gut; material: faeces | place: Denmark | collected 2013-09
GGCCGTCTGGCGGAATAAGCCAATCTATCTTATTTTTCACAGGTGGAATATTCGCCTGCTCTTGACATGCAACGATAGTTGCTGTTATATATAAAGCAAGGGCTGAAAGTCCAAAAAGGAACTTTCAGCCCAGTGATTATCATAGAAGATCAGCATTTACAGACTTTTTTTCACACACTCAAGATTTGATTGCCTCTATAACTCCAGTTATATAATTAGAGTTATAGGGCGATCCATTTGCTAAAATATAGCTGTATAAATGTGTATAAGGCTTTACAAGCGTCTATATATGATTGGACACTTAAACACACCCTTAACCTAAAACGATTGCTTATTTGTTATACGAAGCTACAGCTGAGGAACTTCAAGCTCAATTTAACCACTTTTTACCAGGTGACAATTTTGTCAATAAACTTTCTCTGCTCTAATGATGATCTAGTAAGATATATTCTCGTAGTCTCAATACTCTCATGCCCCATCAAATCAGCCAGAAGTGAAATGTCGTTAAATTTATTCAAAAAATTTTTTGCAAACCGATGACGAAAGGAATGAGGGTACACTGTTTCGGGAGGAATGTGGTAACGAACCGCCAAAACCTTCAGTTGACTGCTGATTCCTCTAGGGGTAATCTGATCTCCTTTCTTGTTTACAAAAATAAAGCCACTGTCGCGGCCTTCCATAGCCAACCAAGAGAGCATTTCTAAACATAATTTTTCAGGAAAATAAATTCTTCTTAACTTTCCGCCCTTTGAATACAAATCCATGCAACCGATACGAACGTGCTCTACTTTGATTTTTACCAATTCGCTGATTCTCGCTCCGGTAGCAGCCAGAAATCGTACCACAAAGTACCAAAACATGTTTCCATCACGTTTTAGGCACCTTTTCAGGCGTTCGTAATCCCTTTTTGAAATGACATTATCCAAAAATGGCTTCTGTTGGCGTTTAACAGAAGGGAGCTTGTAGCTTTCCAGTTTCATTTCCGAATTATCACCCAGTGTTTCAATGTATTGATTAATGCCGAATATTCGTATATTAACAGTATTTGCTTTAAAATGCTCTAAAAGGTATTCCTTGTATGATTGAAGATTGGGAATATTGATATCAGAGTACAGTGAAAAATAAAGCCGCACAGAAGCTGAATATGCGCTAATTGTATTAGGTGCTGCCCCGCGTTTCCTTAAGTACTCCTTAAACGTCTCAATTTCTTCTTGCTGAAATTCGGTCATCGTATTTTCTCCTCACCAGTCAACAATTTTATTTATAATCCGGTACTGTTCGCTGCTGCTTCTTCGAAGGTAAATTCTGGTTGTTTCTATGCTTTCATGCCCCAGAAGATCCGACAGCAGCGCGATATCTCCACTATTTTCTATAAAATTTTTTGCAAATCTATGGCGGAATGAATGGGGATAAACCACCTCTGGGTCAAGATTATAACGCAACGCAAATGCTTTCAACTGTCCTCGGATTCCCGAAGCTGTAATTGGGTTGCCAAAGCGGTTCAGAAATAGAGCACCTTTGTTTCTCCCACTCTTTTCCAGCCATACTTCAGTTTTTTGTTTGAGAATGGTTGGAATATAAATACGCCTCATTTTATTTCCCTTGGAGTAAAGATCTTTAAATCCAGACTTTACATCCACAACATCAAATTTTACAAGTTCACTTATTCTGACACCGGTGGCCGCCATATAACGAATGACGAAATAGTACGAAATCTCACCGTCTTCCCATAGCCGGCGCTTTAGATATTCGTAATCCGCCTGACTGATAATGCGGTCCAAGTACATTTTTTGCTGTATTTTAATCATGGTCATTTTGGAGTCTTTGTGGTTTAAATACTCCATGTAACAATTAAGAGCTCGTATTCGCAGATTGACCGTCTGTGGTTTGTAATGCTCCAATAGATAAACTTTGTAGAGCTGCAGTGTAGCAATCGTAAGTTCTTTATGAATCTCAAAAAATTGTCTAACTGCATAGCAATATACACAGATAGTGTTTGCTGACATGTTCTTACTTGTTAAATAATCCCGGAACCCTTCTTGATATAAATCTGTGTCTCTGCTATCAAGCAAATCCGTGTCCTTTAAAACTGCCATTTCAATCTCCTCCTTTTGATCAACATCATATAGTATATTAACCTATATATTCGCAAAAAGTAATATATTTTGATGAAATTTTAGATTTGAAAAGAAGATTTCTTTCATAAAGTATCCAAAATGGCATAGGAAAGAAAGAGCTTTCTATGTTTTTACCAGCTTTTAATACTTTCAAGTCGGGAAATTATTAAAAGCTGAAAAATACAGAACAAAAGCAAAACCAGATATAAATATATCGCGCCATACATAACTATACAGCGCGATCTACACTAACAATACAATATAACATTTTTATTTTCTTCCGCATACTCAATTAAATCCTGCGTAAAACCGCTAATACTAAAAAGGATATAATACTCAGTCCGTTTATCACGATTCCATTCAACTGCTGAAGATTTTAGGCGCAATTTTTCTAATATATCCAGGCCAATGGGAGACTTCCAATACTTGCACTCTCCGAAAATAATATTGTTTCCATCCGAGTCAAGCGCGACTATATCAATTTCATTTTGACCATCCCACCATCTCCCAGCTCGTTCAAAATGAAAATTCCAAGCTCCATCTCCGTTTAATTTCCAAAGAATTTCCAAACAAATATCTTCATACACATAACTAACATGGTTATCGATAAAATTACTCTGAATTTTTTTCATAGCAATTTCGCCATGTCCAGACTCAATCAGGCTAAGATTTGGATAAATAAACTTGAACCAAAATAAAAGAAAATTATCCTTTATCCTGTATAGCCCCCGTTTACTTTTTTCTGGGAATTCTTCTGTTATTGGAACTTCACGCTCGAGAATATCCAAATCGATTAATGTTTTTAAATATTTAGTCAAACCCGTCTGTTTCATTTCCAAAACGCCGGCAATCTTACCTAATTTTTGATTTCCCGCCGCAATCGTCTTAATCAGCGAATAATAGCTCCCTACCTCATTAACTTCCCTCTGTAATAAAAAGTTGGGTTCGTCATACAAAAAGCTGGACTTCTGTAAAACATTTTTCGAAATAGCTTGATAAATATCATTTTCGCTATGAAACAGCTCTATATATTTGGGAACACCGCCTGTCACTGCATAATACTCAATCAACTCCCGAAGCCCTTTGTCTGGAAAAAATTTATTGTAGTATGAGAATGGTATTTGCCTCAATTTGATTTGGCCGGTTCTTCGGCCATACAAAGGACTGGAATATGATAGAGTCTGACTTTCCATCATAGATATAAGCGAACCACAGAGAATCACCATCACATTTCGATCTTTCAAAATAGTATCCCATATTTTTTGAAAGATCGAAGGAAATGCAGGATTCGATTTACCTAAATATTGAAATTCATCAATAAGAATAATTAATCGCTCATCAGCGACGGAATCCGCTAGCGTTTGGAATATTAGATCCCAATGGTCAACTGCTGCCGCCTTCAACAAGGCATTTCCTGTAAAATCTGCAACCATATCTTTGAAAGCATTGCGATTCTGATGTTCGCTTTCTTCTGTTACCAAAAAATATAGAGCACGTTTATTTTGGATGAAATGAGTCATAAGCGCAGTCTTTCCAACACGACGCCGACCGTATAGAACAATCAGAGAGGCACTTGACGCTGAATACTGATCTTCCAAAAATTGTAATTCATTTTCACGATCTATAAAGTTTTTCATTTTATCACCTCGATTATATTATAATTTAAAATATAATAATTGTAAATATAATAATTGTATATTCTCAATTTCTATTATACATATACTTTCTCGTTTTTATGTAGCTTTCAATAATTTCCCGTATCGGAAGTATAATCAACTCGTAATGCAATTAGGAATTTCAAAAAGTATTTTAAAAAGAAAAAGGAGAGTGCATTTATTATGAGAAAGCAGACAAAATTAGTTGCCGTCTTATCTACGGCAGCACTGCTGGCCATCGGCGCATCCATGACTTCCTTCGCGGCTCAGGGTTGGGCTGAGGAGGACGGAACCTGGGTTTATTATGACAGCAGCAATGACAGAGTGACCGAAGAGTGGAAAAAATCCGGGGATAACTGGTATTGGCTGGACGACAACGGCGAGATGGCGGTTGATATGCTGGTTGAGGATGACGACGATTACTATTACGTTGACGCCAACGGTGTGATGGTCACCAATCAGTGGGTTGCCATTGAAAATGAGGACGCCGGCGAGGAGGATGAGCCGGACCACTACTGGTACTATTTCCAGGCTAACGGCAAGGCCTACACCAGATCCGACAACGCCAGCGAGGACTCCGTTTCCGCCAAAACCATTAACGGCAAAAAGTATGCTTTTGATGAGGAAGGCAGAATGCTCTACGGGTGGGTGAGCGGCGGCGAGCGCCAGACCGATGACGACGCCTGGAAAGAGAGCCTTTACTACTTTGGCGATGAGGACGACGGCGCTATGAGCTTAGGCTGGAGACAGATTTCCATCGTGGACGATGAGTACGAGGATCTGCAGCCCGGCGACGAATACTGGGACGAGGATCAGGACCGCTGGTTCTATTTCCAGACTTCCGGCAAGAAGGTTGCCGCGGATTCCGAGGACGGCGACACGTTAAAGACCAAGACCATCAACGGCAGAAAATACGGCTTCGACGAGTATGGCCGCATGATCGCCGACTGGTTCACGGAGACCGCTTCCTACAGCACCGCAACCCAGGGCGTTGCCTCCTATACCAGCAGCTTTATGTATTTCAGCACTCCCGAGGACGGCGCACGCGCTACCAAGGGCTGGTTCAAGGTTGTTCCCGGTTATTACCTGCATGAGGATAAATACAACGACGGCGACGATTACTGGTACTATGCGGACGGCGACGGCGAGATTTACTCCAACGTGATCAAGACCATCAAGGGCAAAAAGTATGCGTTCGACAACTACGGCCGTATGATTGACGGTCTGGTATTCCTGCAGATGGCGACCGAGAACGGCAAGGTGGATTCCTCCGAGATCGATCAGAAGTTTGCTGACGACGGCGATATCCCCTACGACACCGAGGATGCGTTCGACGATTTTGTGGTTCACTACGCTCCCCAGATTTCCAGCGGCGAGATCCGCTCCTTCTACTTCGGCGATTCGGATGACGGCGCCATGAAGACCGGCAGACAGACGGTTGAGATTGACGGCGACTCCTTTACCTTCAAGTTCAAGGACAGCAGCAGCAGTAAGGGCGCCGGCATCAACGGAATCGACGACCACAAGCTGTACAGCGCCGGTAAGCTGATCGAGGCCGACAGCGACGATAAGTATCAGGTGGTTATTTACAGCGAGGACGAGGACGGTATCGTGACCATGGAGAAGATGGATACCGATGATTTCCTCACCGAGTATTGCCACGAACTGGAGGCGGGCGACAAGGATTACGACGAGGACGCTACTACCTGGAATGTGAATGAGGATATTGACTCCAACGTTAAGCTTTATCTGGTAAATACCTCCGGTTCCATGGTTAAGAATAAATCTGCCGCCAAGGACGGCGAGGACTACAAGTTCAATGTGAAGAACTACCAGATCACCCAGGTTGTTTTAGAAGACTGATCATCCATTGACATAAGAAAATTCCAAATTGCGACAAAACTGCCCGGCGATATACTGTGCCGGGCAGACCTCTGATTTTCCAGGGCTGCTGTGCCGTAAAAAGCGCAGCAGCCTTTTCTTTAACGCGAAGGGCCACCGGCGCAGCCTGTGGCCCTTTATTGAGCGCAATGGGCCGCCGGATTAGCTGGCTGGCCATAATTGAGCGCATTGGGCCGCTGGCGCAGCCGGCGGCCCATGTTTTAACCACTATCTGTAAAGTTCACGTAAAATTTTCGTGGCAATAATGTGGCATTTTCACGGTTTTTACGAGAGAATTCCGACAATATGGTGAATTTTTTGTGAACCATATTGACATTTTGCGGTTTTCGAATGTTATACTGACTCGTAAATACAACCGGAAGGAGGTAATGCAACTATGCCGGCAATCCAAACAGCTGCCGCTGCCGCGGTCAGACGGGGGTTTGACACCTATCTGTCGTCCCATAATCTGGCCCCCAACACCATTCACATTTACCATTTTACCGTGGAACAGTATCTGCACCGCTATTCCCGACTGACCTACCGCAATCTGCAGCTTTACAAAGTTTATTTGATCGAGCACTATAAACCGCAAACGGTCAACCTGCGGATCCGGGCGCTCAATTCCTATCTTGAGTATTGCAAATCCGATATTTGTCCTCTCTCCATGGTGAAGGTACAGCAAAAGACCTATCTGGACAAGATTATAACCCACGCCGACTATGAGTATTTGAAGCGCAGGCTTTGGGAGGATGAGGAATACAGCTACTTCTACCTGGTGTGGCTGACCGCGGCCACCGGGGTGCGGGTCAGCGAGCTGGTCACATTCCGCATCGAGGATATAAAGCTCGGACACAAGGACGTCTATTCCAAGGGGAATAAGATGCGCCGGGTATATGTTCCAACCCGCTTAAAATGCGCGATCCTGGACTGGCTTGAACAGGAACACCGCGCCACAGGCCCTCTCTTTCTGAACCGCTACGGTTCCGCTCTGTCCGTCACCGGGGTGCGCTCGCGGCTGAAGGATTTCGCCGTCCGGTATTGTCTGGATCCCGAGGTTATGTACCCCCATTCCTTCCGCCACCGCTTTGCCAAAAATTTTATCGAAAATTCCGGGGATATCACGCTGCTGTCTGATCTTCTGGGACATGAGAGCCTGGAGACCACTCGGATTTATCTGAGGCGCAGCAGCACGGAGCAGGCCCGGATTGTCAATCAGGTTGTAAATTGGTAGGGGTGAGTACATGGAATACTGTGATCTGAACGAGGAGGCAGAGCAGCGCCTGGAGTATTTTAAAGAACAGCTCAGACAACGCGGAGCCTCCGCAAATACCATTAATACCTACGCCCGTTCGCTGTGGCTCTACGAGTCCCTGTACGGCAATCTGAGCCTGGAATCGCTGAACGATTACCGGAATTACCTGATCAGCCATTACAAGCCCTCCACGGCCAATTCACGCATTTACGGAATGAATCAATACCTGAAGCTTCTGGAATCGGAGGGCGCTGAAATACCGGCCGGCTACCGGCTGGCAGCCGTCAAGTTGCAGCACAGGCCCTTTCTGGACAACGTGATCTCCCAGCGGGATTACGAGCGCCTTAAAAAGGGGCTTAGGGAGGACCATGACGTATTCTGGTATTTTGTGGTTCATTTTCTGGGGAGCACGGGCGCGCGGATCAGCGAGCTGCTCCAGATCAAGGCGGAACATATCCGCATGGGGTATATGGACCTGTACTCAAAGGGCGGAAAGGTCCGCCGGGTTTATTTTCCGGAAACGCTGTGCCGGGACGCGCTGGACTGGCTGGAGACCAGAGGGCTTCAGACCGGCTTTGTGTTTACCAACCGAAACGGCGCTCCGTTTACCGCCCGCGGGATCAGCTGGCAGTTGAAGGTGTTGGCCAGGCGTTACCGGATCGACCCGGATACTGTCTACCCCCACTCGTTCCGGCATCGGTTCGCAAAGAATTTTTTGTCCAGATTTAACGATATTGCGCTGCTGGCAGATCTGATGGGGCATGACAGCATTGAGACTACACGGATTTATTTGACGCGGTCCTCGAAAGAGCAGCGGGCGATGATTGATGAGATTGTTACGTGGTGAGAAATGGATAAAAAAGGCGGCTGCAAAAGCTTGAGAATGCTTCTGCAGCCGCTTTTTAAAGCGTCGCAACCGTCCGACGGCTTGTCTTCTTGACCGGAAAGGCCGGTCAAGAAGCATCGGATATTCATCCGATGTGAAAATTGGCGTGGATGGCCGCTTACAAGCAAGCTTGACACGGCCTTCCTCACCAATTTTCCCGCCGTCTAAATTGTTTCGTGGAATTATTTCAAAGTAACCTTTGCGCCCTCGGCCTCTAACTTGGTCTTCAGCTCTTCGGCCTCTTCCTTGGAAACGCCGGACTTAACAGCCTTCGGAGCGGAATCAACTACTTCCTTGGCTTCCTTCAGGCCCAGGCCGGTGGCTTCACGTACAACCTTGATAACCTTAACCTTGTTCGGGCCAACCTCGGTCAGCTCTACGTCGAACTCGGTCTTCTCTTCCTCAGCTGCTGCTGCGCCGCCTGCTGCTGCAACTACAACGCCTGCTGCTGCGGATACGCCAAACTCTTCCTCACATGCTTTTACTAATTCGTTCAGTTCTAATACGGATAATTCCTTGATAGCTTCGATAAACTCTGCGGTGGTTAACTTTGCCATTTTATATTCCTCCTATTATAATTCGAATTTGTTTTCTGATAATATTGCGACCGAAACTTATGCCTCGGCAGCGCCGCCCTTGGACTCCGCGATCTGATTGATAACGCGGGCAAAGTTGGTAATCGGGGACTGGATGCTTCCAAGCAGCTTGCCCAGCAGTTCTTCTCTGGACGGGATGGTAGCGATCACCTGGGTTCCCTTGGTGTCGTAGTATGTGCCTTCAACAACACATGCTTTTAACTCCAGCTTGGGAGCAGTCTTGGCGAAATTGGCCAGAACTCTTGCGGGAGCTGTGGCGTCTTCCTTGGATACGGCCAGAGCAGTCGGGCCTTCCAGATCGGGATTCAGAGCGGAAAACGCTGTCCCTTCTGCGGCACGCTTGATCAGGGTATTCTTGTATACCTTGTAGATCACCCCGGCTTCTCTCAGCTGCTTACGCAGACGAGTATCCTGCTCAACTGTAAGGCCGCGGTAATCTACGATAACCGCTCCCTGAGCGCCGTCAAGCACACCTTTGATCTCGTCCACAACCGGCTGTTTTAATTCAACTTTTGCCATGAATGGTTTACCTCCTTATAAAATTTTCGCATTGAAAACCGTCATAGCATGGAAAAGACCTCTCCGTCCAAAGACAGAGAGGTCTGCAAAATCTCATCACAAAAAAGCTTGAGTTTTTGTATGTTCCTCGGCAGGCGGTTACGCCTTACGCCTTGCGGCACCTGCTGTCTTAGGCATTCAATACTCGGGTATCATATCATACGATATGATGGATGTCAAGATGAAAAATCATCTTTATATAGTAACAGTTCAGGACGGCTCATCTTCTTGACCAAAAAAGACGGTCAAGAAGCATCGGATGTCCATCCGATGTGGAAATTGGTGCAAAAAACAGCTTACAAGCAAGCTTGACGCTGCTTTCTGTACCAATTTCCCCGCCGTCCTGAACTGTTACCTTTAATATACGCAAACACGAATTAGTTGGTCAGCTTTGCTACGTTCAGCTTTACGCCAGGACCCATGGTAGAGGTCAGGGTAACGCTCTTAAGGTAAGCGCCCTTAACGGTGCTCGGCTTCGCTTTCATGATTGCTTCAATAAGCGTCTGGAAGTTGTCGGCTAACTGATCTTCTGTGAAAGAAGCTTTTCCTACTGGCACATGGATAATGTTGGTTTTGTCGAGTCTGTACTCAATCTTACCGGCTTTGATGTCGTTGATGGCCTTGGTAACGTCCATGGTTACGGTTCCGGCCTTGGGGTTGGGCATAAGGCCCTTGGGGCCCAGTACGCGGCCCAGACGGCCTACAACGCCCATCATGTCCGGAGTTGCCACAACTACGTCAAAGTCCAGCCAGCCCTCGTTCTGGATCTTCGGGATCAGCTCCTCGGCGCCTACATAGTCTGCGCCTGCAGCCTGAGCCTCGTCGGCCTTCGGTCCCTTTGCGAATACCAGAATACGAACTACCTTGCCGGTGCCGTGAGGCAGCACGACGGCTCCACGGATCTGCTGGTCAGCGTGACGTCCGTCACAGCCTGTTCTGATATGGGCTTCTACAGTCTCGTCAAATTTGGCAGAAGCATTCTTCTTAACCAATGCAATCGCATCTGCGGTGTCATAAAGTGCAGTACGGTCTACATTCTTAAAGGCCTCTGCATATCTTTTACCTGATCTCATTCTAAATAACCTCCTAGTGGTGTTGTCGGGGAATCTCCCTCCCACGTTTTCATGTTAATCCCATCAATTTGCATGTTTTAATCGGGTATGTTCACTCATCTAAGCTCGATAAGACCTCGCTAAGATTCGCGAACGACGTTCGCGCTAAGTTCGTGAGATACCTCACTAAGCGCTCACAGTCAGTCCTCTACAACGATTCCCATGCTTCTGGCAGTACCGGCGATCATGCTCATTGCAGCTTCGACGCTCGCGGCATTTAAGTCGGGCATCTTCAGTTCTGCGATCTTCTGTACTTCTGCCTTGCTGATGGTGGCTACCTTGGTCTTGTTCGGAACTGCGGAAGCGGACTTCAGATTGCAAGCCTTCTTGAGCAGTACGGCAGCCGGCGGAGTTTTGGTAATGAAGCTGAAGCTTCTGTCCGCATATACAGTGATAACAACCGGGATGATCATATCACCCTGATCTGCTGTTCTAGCGTTGAATTCCTTCGTAAACTGTACGATATTAACACCATGCTGACCAAGAGCCGGTCCAACTGGCGGTGCTGGTGTTGCCTTACCAGCAGGAATCTGTAATTTGATGTAACCTGTTACTTTCTTTGCCATCTTAGGCACCTCCTAAAATTATGTGGTATTGTCGGGAATCTCCCTCCCACCAGCTGCTGCGCCCGCAGCGGCTGATTCCTTGTGTTACATTTTCTTGACTTCCGCGAAGCCAAGTTCAACCGGTGTCTCACGACCGAACATTTCCACGTTGATCGTGACGGTTTTCTTGCCGTCGTTAATCGCCTTGATGGCGCCGACGGTATCTTTCCAGGCACCGTTTGTTACAACGACCGTATCTCCAACTTCAAAGTCAACGACGACATCCTCATGTCGGAAGCCGAGACCTTTCATCTCGTCCTCGGTCAGGGGTACCGGCTTGGAGCCCGGACCCACAAAGCCCGTGACACCGCGGGTGTTACGCACCACATACCACGTGTCGTCGTTCATGACCATGTGGATCAGCACGTAACCCGGGAACATTTTCTTATCAGCTTTTTTCTCCACGCCGTTTTTCAGTTCCACAACCGGGAGCATGGGCACGGAAACTTCTAAGATCTGGTCCTGAAGGTTTCTGTTCTCAATCGTCTTCTCAATGTCGACTTTGACTTTGTTCTCATAACCTGAGTAGGTATGGACTACATACCAATGTGCTTCTGACATACATTCACCCTCGCCTTATTAAAAGATAAATCCTAAACCAAATTTGATCACCATGTCCAGGAGCATGATCACCACACCCAGAAAAATAGATGAAAGGACAACGGCAATGGTCTGCTTGGTAACGGTCTGTCTGTCAGCAAAGACGATTTTCTTGTACTCAGTTTTCAACCCCTTAAAGAAGCTGGGCTTCTGTTCCTTCTTGGCTTTTTTCGCCTTGTCGGGTTTTTCAGCCTTGGCCGCTTTCTCTGTGGTTACTGCAGTGTTGGCTGCTGTTTCTCCCATAACATTCACGTCCTTTACTGAGCCGGATTACTTCGTTTCTTTGTGCAGCGTATGGGTCTTGCAGAATCTGCAATACTTCTTGGTCTCCATACGGTCAGGATGAGTTTTCTTATCCTTAGTCATGTTGTAGTTGCGTTGTTTGCATTCTGTACATGCCAGTGTGATCTTTGTTCGCACGACTTCCACCTCCACTTATATTATCGTAGTTCACATTTTGCTCAGGACCTTATTTTTGAGCATAAAAAAAAGACCTAAGCTCTTCCATTCGCCCGTACAGTTTACCACAATAACCGCATACTGTCAAGCATAATGCGCGATTTTTACGGGTTTTAAAAAGTCAAGCGTTAAATGCGAAAAATATCACTGGTTTTTGCGTTCTCTCTTTTTCACAATTTCCATTCTGCTTTTTTGTGCATATTCAACAACCTTCTAACTTTGCCATTTCTTCGTTGAAGCGCTCTTCGGCTGTTCCATAGTTAAACAACCGGCGCGGATAGTTATTGATCCAGATCTCTATCTGTTTTACTGTGTCGCCGGACACCGTGTCAAAATCTGTCCCTTTAGGTACGTGCCGCCGGATCATTCTGTTTTGATTTTCATTTGACCCCCTTTCACAACTGCTATATGGGTGACAATAATATAATTTCACTCTGCTTCCTTTTCTGCGCGCTGCCTTCTCCATTCCTTCAAAGTCCGCAAATTCCGATCCATTATCAACGGTAATTGTTTTAAATACCTTATAAAACATTTTTCCCCATTTTCTTTCAAGCTTATTTAATGATTTAACTACTTCCGCGGCCGTATGCCGTTTTAATTCCATGATGATTTCTTTTCTTGTTTTTCTTTCCGTTAATACCAGAAGCGATTTTTTCGATTTCCCCCGAAGTCCAACTACTGTGTCCATTTCCCAATGTCCGAACGTTTCTCTTGTATTTACTACTTCCGGGCGTTTTTCTATGCTGTCGCCCTTTTGCGCCCGTGTTCTGCGCACTTTATCATATTTCTTTTTTTCATTCTTCTTTACCGGCAAATCTTTATTTGTCAAATGAAGGAAAATTCCCTTGTCTATATAACTATAAAGTGTCGTTTTGCTTATTGTAACAGAAAACGTAATTCCCTTGTGTTTGATTTCTCCTAATACTGCTCCCGGTGAGTATTTTTCATTCACAATCTTATTTTCGATATACTCCGCTAATTCTATATCATTTCCAATTTTTAGCCCCGGACCTTTTGCGGCCAAATTTTCCCGGTATTTTTCGTCCGCTATATCTGGACTGTACCGTTCTTCTGTTGTCCAGTCAGAATTGCGGTGTTCATACCTGCCGCGTTTCAGTTCTCTATATATTGTAGAAATATGGCAACCGATATTATTTGCAATTTCTTTCGGCGTGTGTTTTTCTTTCAAAAGTGCTTCAATTTTTATTCTATCATCATGTGTCAGGTGGTAAAAATGTCTCATGGCTTCGATCCTTTCAAAAATAACGCCGCGGCCATTATAGCCCCGGCGTTATTCTTCGGTTTCTTCCAACAACCATTCCACATTTACGTGTAAAACTTTTGCAAAAATTTTTAATTCATAATCAGTGACAAAGCGGGTTCCTATCTCGATCCGGCTTATGCTATCCCTTTCAAGTGTCACGCCTGCAATCTGTACTTTTGCCGCTAAATCAGATTGTGAAAGGCGTTGTTTCAATCTGGCTTCCCTGATTTTATCACCGGAAAGGTTCTTCTTTCCCCTGTATGAATATATTTTCATTCGTTGCGGCTCCTTTATGTGTTAATGTTCAGAAACTTTCTTGACTTTAACACATAAAGTTTCTAAAATTGTGCTAAAGGTCAGCAACGCGAACTTTTCTACCTGCTGCCCTTAAAAATCTAACCGCAAGGGGGAACAAAATATGTTTATTTCTATTGGTATTGACGAAGACGGACGCCCGTATATCACCACTTCCGACGGATCGCGTGAAAAAGTCGTGCGAAAAGGTAAGGGGAAAAGCGTTATAGATTTTCCTTCTACTTATACCGTACTCGACATTGAAACGACCGGCCTTGATCCGCGTTACTGTGAAATTATTGAAATTTCGGCCATGAAATATTCTTCCGGCCAAAATATCGGTACTTTTTCAACACTTGTGAAGCCTTCCGAACCTATCGACGAATACATAACTTCACTTACAGGCATTACGAACGATATGTTGAAAAGCGCCCCGGATATTTCAGAAACTATGCAAAAATTTTATAATTTCGTTGGTTCCGATCTTATTGTTGGCTATAACGTCAACTTCGATATTAACTTTTTATATGACAATCTTCTGAACTGTCGCTCGCTTATTTTGTCAAACTCCTTTATTGATGTTATGCGGATCGCGCGGAAAATTCTTCCTGGTCTAAAAAATCATAAGCAAGCAACCGTTGCCGATCATTACGGAATTTCTACCGCCGGCGCTCATAGGGCGGCCGTTGATTGTGAAATATGCAACGCCATTTTTGAAAAATTGCAAGCCGATATTTTAGCCACCGGACAAAGTCTCGAAGATTTCAAATTATCCAGTAAAAGAAGCGAACTGCACGCTAAAGATATTTCTACGGAAAACATTTCTTTCGATACCTCTCACCCGCTTTTTGGTAAAGTGTGTGTGTTCACTGGAACACTTGAAAAAATGTCGCGTAAAGACGCTATGCAATTAGTCGTTGATTTTGGCGGTTCTGTTGGCGATAATGTCACGAAGAAAACGAACTATTTAATTTTGGGTAATAATGACTTTTGCCAGTCTATCAAGGATGGGAAAAGCAACAAGCAGAAAAAGGCCGAAGATCTGATCCTCAAAGGCCACGACATAGAAATACTTTCCGAAAATGTATTCTATGATCTTGTACTTGAAGGATAACTATATAACCACAGCGGGCGCTATCCCTTCCAGATTGGAAAGGCCGGCGCCCGTTGTTATATAGTCCTTTTTATTATTCCTGTTCTTCTGCCGTCATGCGCTGATCGCGTTCCATTCTTTCTTTTATCGCCTGATTTATATATTCACTTACGTTTTGTCCTGCTGCTGCTGCTATTTCTTTTATAATTGCCCTTTCTCCTTTTTTCACAAGGATTTCCACGCGATCATAATTTGCCTTCTTAAATTCGTTCTGATATTTAATCTGGTTAAACTCTTCGTTCTTTGCTCTTGCCATTTTGTCTTATTCCTTTTATAATGAATTTAACGGATCGGGCGGCTTTGGCAAGTCCACCGCCCTTTCTGTGTCCCTTATTTCTTATTCATTTTCTTCTCGCGGCTTCGCGTCGACAATTCGTCTTATCAATTCTAAGATTTCATGTTCGCTATGCCCCTTTTCGTCACACCATTCTATGACTTCTTTTATTTCCTTTTTATCCATTTCGCTCATGTTGTTCTCCTTTCTATGCTTGCCCATGTATTCGTTAAGTCTTCCTTAACTGTCTTTATTATATAACATATTCCGGAATATGTCAATATATATTCCGGAATATGCTATATTTTTTTAAATAATAAACCCCGCCTTTTATTGACGGGGTTTCGGTGACATATTATTCCTTTTTCTGACTTTCAAGGGGTTTTCATGAACTGTTGATAGTTACGTTTTACGCTTTCTTTGCGTAGTCAAGGGAAACCCAACCGTTACGGCCTGCGGCGTAGGCTTTTAACAAGCCCCATTTTGAAGCGCCGGGGCCTTCTGCTTCCTCTACGATTGTAAAGGCTCCCTTTCCTGTGTAGACGGGTTTTCCATCTTTCTTCCAGTAGTCGAACGTTGTTCCCGGTCCTTTCCTGATACGAAGATCCGAAGTCGTCACGCTCACTTTGTATTCTGCAGCAACCGGCGCCGCCGGTGCTTCCGGGTAGATCCTGTTTCCGTCATTGTCAAAGACATAATAACCGGCGTTTTGCTTTGCCAGTTCCACGGCGTTTTCTCTATCCTTAAAGGCTCCGATCTGGCTTGCTGCGTCCTTCCAGTCTTTCCTTACTCTGAAATAACCGGTTCCCGCTGTGCTTGCCTTCTGCTCCGGTGTTGCCTTGAATGAAACATAGTCCGGAACGGCTGTTATATAGGCCGCTGCCCCGCCGTCGTTGATCTGGTACCATTTTTCATCTTTGGAAATTCCGGTAACTGTGAAGGCTGCGCCGTTTTTTACAACCTTCTTCACATTTCCGGAAGTGAACGAAGGCGTTGTTCTCACGTTCAGGCCGTCGGATCCGGTATAAATTACCGTTACCGCACCAGAAAGCGCCTTCACGCCCTGCGCTCCCGTATCTGTAACCGCGGGTGATCCTGTAACTGAAATGTTACCGCCTGCCATGGCTGCTTTTACGTCCTTTCTGAACTGATCCATTGTCAGGCCGTACTTTTTCCAAATATGCTCAACGTCTGCGTGGTTTGTGGCGTACCCGCGGGCGTGTCCTTCCGAATGGGAAAGAATAACGCCGTCTTTCTCCGGGTTCCACCCGAACTTCTGGCACAAATACGCGAAGTATTCCACGGCGTTTCTGTAATTTTTCAGAACAACCGCTTTCGTGTTGCTGCCGTCGGAAAGTTCGATCCACGACGCGCCGCCGGTATATTTAATCGTGGCCGGCTCTGTCATTTCTACGCCGATATGTGTATTATTACAACTTCCCTTCGGTCCGCTGCCGCCATGCCAGTTTCTAACGGCCGTTTTCTTTTCCGGATTGATCGGAAGTCCCACATAAACTTCCCCGGTGTGCTGAATAACCGCGTGAACGCCGGCGCCGGCGTCTGCGCGGTTCTCGTTGTTAATTATGTTCATTGCTTTTTCGCAAGGGCAACCGATAGAATGAAGATAAGGGCCGATCGGTTTGATCGTGCGCCCGCCTGTCAAACACGGGCTTTTCTTCATGGTTGCGTCAATGATTTTAATATTCATATTCTGCCCCGCTTCCTGTGTGTCGTACTGTGTCAAGTTCCATTTTTCTATAATGGAACATATTTTTGAAACGTAATTATTGTCCGTCGCATAGCCGCCGGCCTTTACGATCTGGATCGCTTTCTTGTAGTCTCTTTCGCCCACAAGTCCCGCATATCGAAGATCGTTCCCTTTCTTCGCTCCTGCTAAGTAATCGGAATGATCCTTGATACTTTCGGCCATGCTCTCATATTTTCGGAACGCTGCCGTTATTGTGTAGACTTCGCCGTTCGGCTTCTGTTCGTTCGTTTCCTTTGTGTAGGTCTGGCCGCCCCAATCGGACGGCCAGTTATTGCCGGAAAGTTCGGCTTTCATTCCGAAAATATTATTCGCGTTCACTGCAAGTTCTCTTGTACCATACCCGCTTTCAAGTATTCCCTGCGCTGTCGTGAGACTTGCAAGGATCCCCGTTTTCGCCATATCGGCGCGGGCCTGCTCCCCTAACAGTGAAACAAATTCTTTTTTCGTCATTTTGCCGCCCCTTCTTCCTGCGCTGCTGTCTCTTCCAGTGTTTCCGGTTCTTCCGCTTCTTCGTCTGTCGGAAGTTCGTCTGTGTACTTCTGCAGAAATGCCTTTACAGTCTGCCAGATCTTCTTTACTGGAAGGCCGCAAAGATACATATTTTTCAAAATGCTTATGATCTCATAGGCTACAAAAAGGATCGCGAAGAACTCCATTGTTCCGATCCTGTCTACCGCCATTACTGCGCGCACTTCCTGCGGAATGAAACCGATCAGGTTTACCGCTACAATATGATCCACCGTAACCAGTGCAAGAAGGCAAACTAACATTCCGCATTTTCTGATCGCGCCGTTGATCCCGAAATTAGAATTGAACCTTCTTTCCTTGATCGCGCGAAGAACTCCGAAACTCGTATCAATCACCACCGCGATCAAAACTAACTGCAAAAATGTGTTTCCCGCTGCTTCCGCATAGATATGAATTAACTTTTCCATGTTTTTCACCACCTTTCTTTTATAAAGATAATAAAAGGAAAGGGCGGCAATTTCTGACCTGTTTTCAGGCCGACGCCTTCCTTTCCTTGATTTCTTTTATTTTCTCCTGTGTTTCCTCTATCAAAATATAGCTGTCTGCGTGTTTCATGTGGCCGAACCTGCTTTCGATTGAACGATCGAAGTCTTCCAGTTCTACTTCCCCGGTGTCGAAGGCTTTTAATAATTTCTTTAGGCGCCTCATGGCGTCCTTTCTTACCCTCTTGTGATCTTTGAAGTGAATATACCCTACGAAGTTTATTCCGTTCTTTGCTGCAAGGATCGTTGTCTTCGGGTTCAGTTCCAGTTTTAATTCCCGGCGAAGAAATTCTTCTATCAGTTCCAGAACGTGCCGCAACTCTTCCGGATCCTCTGATAATATTATAAAATCGTCCATATAGCGAACATAATATTTCATTTTCAGGACGTGTTTTACATATTGATCCAGTTTGTTCAAGTATACATTCGCGAATAACTGTGAAGTAAGGTTCCCGACTGGTATTCCCACGCCCGGCGGGAAAATGCCGTTGTGATCTATGATCCGATCCAGAATTTTCAAAAGTGCTTTATCTGAAATATACCGCCGGATCTCTTTCTTTAATACGTCGTGCGCTACGCTCTGGAAATAATGGTGTATATCTCCCTTTATTGCATAGATTTTCTTCCCCTGTACCACTTCCAGTTCATAAAGCCATTTTGAAAGGGTGTCGCTTGCTTCGTGCGCGCCCTTCCCTTTCCTGCAGGCGTATGAATGGAAAATGAACCGCTTTTCAAAAATCGGTTCAATAATATTTACGATCATGTGTTGAATTACACGATCGAAGAACGGAAGCGCCATAATAATTCTTTCTTTTGGCTCCCACACTTTGAAAATTCTATACTTTCCCGGCGTATAGTCACCGCTTTGTATGGCGTCTATTGCTTTTTGAAGGTTGTCTTCCCTGTTCTGTTCAAACTCCAACACTTCCGGGCGAAGCCTTTTACATTTCCGGGCCTTCATGTACGCTTTGATCGCGTTCGGGAAAGTACAGATTTTACCTATTAAGTTTTTAATTGTTTTCATGTTTGCCCTACCGCATTTCACCCCATTTCAGGCCTACTTTTCGGCGGTGCCTTTGTTCTTTTGTCCGGCTTCTCTCCGGAACGGGAACGGCCTTCCGGCCGTCTGTGCGAACCGTCTGACTATATATTTTGATTATTCATATATAACCCTTGCCGTGGATCCGGAGATCGCGCGGTCTATGCGATTTTACAAGTCACACACGCACCACACGCCAATGTTGCCGTTGACGTTCCACGGGTAATTGTTGGCGTTGACCGCGCGCGAACCGTCGTGAACGCCGTTGTTCCAATTGCCGCCGCCAATGAGCGCGTGAAGTGCGAATTAACGGTTGCCCCAAATTTTATTATTTTCTCTTATTTTCTGCGATCGACTTTATCAGGCCGCCGATCTGCGCGCCGATCGCTCCGGTCTGTTTGGCACAATAGAAATAGGCGTCTTTGTTCATGGCCGAATATCCCAGATCGTAAGCAAGCCGGATCTTTCGTACCAGTCGTCTTTTTAAGCGGTCGGCCGCGTATAGGTGACTTGCTACCTTTGTGATCTCAAACATTTCTATTTCGTCCAGTATTCCGTCGATACTTTCCCGAATATCCTTTTGCAGCGTGAATTTTTCATAGTGCGGAAATTTCTTCATTTTCTCATGAAGGTACACTGAAAAATCATAGGCCATTTGGTGCGCTTCGGTGTGGGTGTAGTCCATTTGTGCGGTTTCCTCTTTCCCCTGCGTCGCGCTTTTACTTCTGCTTTGATATGCCATGTTCTATTCTCCCGGAAAATAGGGGCTGCCCTTTCGGGCGCCCCTTCTGCTTACTGCGCGTCACACACGCACCACACGCCAATGTAGCCGTTGACGCGCCACGGGTAATTGTTGACGACGACCGCGCGCGAACCGTCGTGAACGCCGTCGGACCAAGTGCCGCCGCCAATGAGCGCGAGAAGTGCGGTATTTGACGGAATATAGGCGTCACCATAGCCCGCGCCCAGTACGTCGTACCAGTTCCATGCAGAAGCCGTAGGATCCAGACAAAATTCATCAAGCCACTTCCAAACGTTACCTACCAGATCGCGGATATTAAGCGCCGAAATGGCGTTCGCAACATATCCCGTTTTCTGGCGTCCGGTGTTTCCGGTTGCGCTCCATGCGTAGGTGTTGTTTCCGTCCTGACCTTCCGGAGATCCTGCTGCTGCCTGGCAAAATTCCGCATAGGTCGGAAGTCTCTTTCCTACGCGGCGGGCCTTCTCGTTTGCAATATACCAGTTCAGGCCTTCCGTTCCGGTGATCGGGTTCGCGTTATACTTCGACTGCAGGCCCTGACTTCCATTGTCGGAAGAAAGGTAAATATCGCCCCACAATCCATTCCCAAGGTAAACCATGCCGGAAGGATCGTCGCACTTCGGGCGGTGCTTTGTGGTCCATACGCTGTTCGGAATAATTCCGTTGTATACGTTACCCTGCCAACCGCTGCCGTTTTCTGTTCCGCTGCTGTTGATCGGGTTTCCAAGTGCGTTCACATAGCGACACTTTCCATAATGGAAACCACCGATCTTTCTGCTGTTGTCTGCTGTGTACCCGGAAGGGTAAGTGGAATTTTTAGAAATTACAAAAACTTCGTCGCGGTCCACGGTGTCGGATCCGTTGGTCGGATCGCAACAATAAATATAATAGTCCGTTCCCATTTCAAACCCGGAACCAGTGTCAAGGTTTGCCGTTGTAAGGTTTGTTAATACGGTTTTGAATACAGAAGAACCGACGGCGATCAGGACGCCGGCCGCGATCGTGATCTGGTTCGGTGTGGCTGCTCCCGCTGCTGTGATATACTGCGCCTTCTGTGATACAATGTCGCTCATGGCTGACAGTTTTTCCGTGGTGATCTTTGCCTTCGTGTTCATCATTGTTTCATCATAAAGAAAAAATTTCATGTGTTTTTCTCCTTTCTTACTGTTGCAGGTCTGCTTTGATTGCTTCCAGTTCTTCTTCTGTCATTCCTAACGTGTCGTAAACGGAAGGTGTGTTCGTGATCTTGATTGCTTCGGAACCGGCCGCGATCGTTCTCGAAAGTGTGATCTTTGTCTTTTCCTTCTCTGCCCTTCCGGATCCGTCCGGTTCTCCGTCGATATGCTCCACGCTCTGAATGGTTGCAGTTACGCCGCCGGCCGTAACCTTTGCGCCTGCTGCCGCTTCGTTGCAATATGTAACCGTCACCGTCTTTTTATCCTCTGATAATTCGCGGATCGGGCAAATAATAAAATTCTGGTTTTCGATCGCTTCGATTGCTTCCAGAAGGTCGGCCGCCTGCAACTGTCCGGCGTCCACCATGTCTTTACAGTTCTTCACGTCCTGCGCTGTTTTTAATACTTTCGGAAATCCTTTCATAGTGTCTTTTTCTCCTTTTCTTAATTTTTAGATACATACGCGCCAACATAGCCGCCAACGGCTGCGAAAGCGTTTTTGTCGTAAATGGTGAAGTTCAACGTTTCCGTTGTCTGTGTGTGGTCCAGAACGAAGGTTTTCGGGATAATTAACAGGTTGTCGGCCTGCGGCTCTACTTTGTAGGTTCCCGGCTCTGTCAGGTAGGTTTTGCCGCCTGCTGCATACGTCGCCGTTGTAACCGTTCCGGAATTTTCGTTCGTAATGTCGATCAGGATCGCCGCCGTTTCCTTTGACTGGTTTTCAAACATGATCTTCGTTGCCAGATTTTCAAAGTTTGCCTGCAGCGCATTTACTGAAAACCACAACGCGGCCGCCGCGTCTTTCGATAACTGATCCTTGATCCGGTTGTAAAGATCCGTGAAAAGTTCTTCCTGCTGCCCCGCGTAGGTTTCAAACTGGTTTTCCATGTTGTGAAGGGCTGCCGTTCCCTGATCCTCTAAGTTCGTAATCGTGGACTGGTAGGCATTGAACTCTTCCGTGATCTGTGCCTGATACTTCTGGAAGAACGCCTGAAACTGTGCTGTGATCTGCGAAAAATCAATTTCTTTTACGGTTGCCATTACCCACCCGCAAACGTCGGCGTTCATTCGTGTATCTGTTATATTGTCCTGCGTGATCTTGATCGCTCCGACTTCCACCCTGATTTCTGCCAGTTTCAGATCGTGGATCGCTTCGGTCCTTGTAATTTCCGGTGCTACCGGGTTTTTGCTGAAACCACCGGTTTCGATCAGAATATAAAAGTCGCGTTCCGTGTCGTCCCTTCGCAAGATCACGTTGTCGATACGGGCCAACGTTCCGGACGCTTTTTCAAGGGTGAAGATCTGCGCCTGTTCAAAATGCTTTGTCTTTCCCTTGATATTTACATAGCCGCCGCCGACGCTTATATTCATACCGTCGCCCGTGGCCGTCACGGCGAAGCAATTATTAAAAACGCCGGTTGTGAAGAATGGTAAAAGCCATTCGCTCATGCTGTCGGCATTGTAAACGCGGTCGCCGTTTCTGGAATTATAGAAATTCGCATACTGTCCCATTTATTTGTCGCTCCAATCTATTTTTTCGGGTAATGCGTCGCCCATGGTCGGTACTACATACATTCCCCCGTACTCATACACTTCTTGAAGTTCTGTGATCCTCTGGTTTAATACGATCCCCCATTTCTTTTTCTTTACCGTCACAATATCCCCCAAGTCGTAATGTGTTTTATATTTGAAATTTATGTCCGCTTCGGTTTCGCACTCCACACTTTCAGAAACAACATTCGCCGCCAATGTTTCCCGGCCGCGTTGTGCCAGTGCTGCTTTGTATGCTGCGTCTGTTAATCCTTCACTTTGAATGTCCTTCGCGTCCACAAAAATTTCCCGAAGATCTAACCCGGCGCCGCCGCCAACTTCCACATATACGCGGGCGGCTCCTTCGCCTTCCCCGCCGACGATCGCTTTCGTCCTGTACTGTTGATCGTTATATTTATAAATAACGTTGTTTAGGTTGTTGTAACTCTCCGAAAAGATAACGCGGGAATTGATACCCTGTGCCGTGGTCCTGTCGGTCCCTTTGTAGGTTTCAAATATAATTTTCCTGTTCCGGAAGTCTGGCCGGAAGCGATAACCGATCGTTCCGGCCTTTGCCAGTTTTGTTTCGTAGGTCATAAGGTTTTTCATAGTCGCTTGAAACTTTACTGTTTCCGTGAAACCATTTAAGGTTCCCAACTCCACAAGTGGGATCGCCGTCACTCCTGAAAGAAGGTTCCTCATGGCAACTTCTATTTTCCCGGAAAAATTCACGGTTGATTTTATCAGACGTCGATCCATGTAGGACGAAAGGAAGCGGCCTTTTGCTGTGATCTCGTTTTTCAGATCGCTTTCTTCGTTCTCTATGTCTTCAATCACTCCCGCTTCGCTGCTGCCACGTTTGGAAATAATGTTTCCTTTTGCCAGTAAGCGAAGGTTTTGTTCTGTGATCGGGGCGTGGATCTCGAAATTTCCCGGTTCGTAATATTTCCGTGTCCAGATCAAAGAAGTGTGGTTTTCGATCACTCCCTTGAAATTCAGATCGCGATCGTAAATTCTTACTTCCATATCACACCCCCAGATAACGGAACCTGTAAGAAACGGTAACGTTCAGGTAATCTTCGCCGGCGTCTGCCGTATATCGGATCGTGTTTGTTCCATGCTGCAACTGTATAAAGTCGCTGTCTTCGTCCAGATACTCGTTGATCTCCTGTTTTACGCCGTCCCTTACAAGGTACACCGCTTTGTTATTTGTTTCTGTGGTAATAATCACCACGTCGCCGGCATTGATAGAAAAGGATCTGACTTCGTTTCCGATCTTGATAAATTCGCCGCTTTCTGCATGATATACGGCCGGGTTTATTACCGGTCCTTCCGCTTCCAGTGTGACGGTTATTCCGATATTGTCCGCGGCGCTGTCGTTCTCGATCTCTTTCAATACTTCGGCCGTTCTTTCCGCGAACGGCTCTTTCTCTTCCAGAAATTCGTGTGGCCATTCAAAAAGGCCCGTCCAACTTGCCATGGATACGGAAATATCTTCAAGATCCCGGAAGAACGGATCCGGGCAAAGAAGGGAAATACTGAAATTTCTAACCACTCCCGCTTCGTCAATGTCGATCCCTTCCACTTTGTAGTCAATTACGCGGGTTTCGCTGCCTTCTATGTAGGTGAAAAGGCCGGTTGACTTCGGTTTGAAGCATTTGTAAAGTAGATCCCTGTTTGCCTGATAGTCCCGTTCCATTTGTGCCGTTATTACAATGTTTCTTTGTTTGGTGGTGCTTCCCTGATACGTGGAACCGTCCACCATGGTATTTTCCGACGTTACAACGTTATTCGACACCGTGTAAATACCGTCTACCGATACAAGGAAGAACGGTTCAAAGGAATAGTTAAATTCCACTTGAACCCCGTCTTCATTCTTGCAAATAATTCTTTTCGCCATTTATCAACCCCCCTGTAACTGTAAAACCATGTTTCGGGTTGCGTTTCGTGTCTGGCGGGCTGTCTCATACGGCGAAAGGGCCTTCGGGCTTGTAATGTTGACGTTCTGAACAAAACTTTTCCCGCCGCCTTCTGCTGTTTCAAGTGCCGTATTCCTTGCCGAAGCCGTAAGCGGTGTTACAACCGCGGCGCCGTTCACCATCTGGATCAACTCCGGGCCTGCTTCTGCCATAATGGCTTGACCGTTTTTCAGAACGCCGCCCTTTGCCAGACGCGGAAGTGATACTTCGCCAACGTGTCCGATACTTACGCCCGGAATATCGTTGATAACGTCGATCGCGCCGTTAATGAAGCTGATCGCCTTATTCACCGCACGTTCTACGGTTGCAAGGGCGTTGTTCATGGCCGACTTGAAGGCGCCGCCGATTGCTTCACCGATATTTGTTCCGACATTTGTAAAAATGCCCTTGATCGTGTTCCAGATCCCCGAAAAGAAGGATCCAATATTGCTAAACACGTTTTTAATATTCGTGTATGCTTCCGTGAATTTTGTGTAAAACCATGATCCAACCGTTGAAAATACGGACTTAATATCTGTGTATCTATCGTTGAACCACTGGCCGATCGCGGAAAATACGTTTTTCACGTTCGTATAGGCATTTTGAAACATGGTTTGAAACCACGTCGCCACGGTTGACAGGGCGTTTTTAATGTCCGTCCACCGGGCCGCGAACCACTGGCCGATCCCCGAAAAGATCGTTGTTATTGCCGTGTAGGCTGCGCGGAACTTGTCCGCAAACCACGCGCCGACGCCCGAAAAGATCGAAACAATCCCGGACCATATATCAGAGAAAATTTTCTTCACGTCAACGCCGAACGTCTGAAAGAATGTGATTATATAATTCACTACCGCCGTTATAAGATTTTTCACAATCTCGATCAGGTTTTTCAGTGCTGCTTCTATGTACTGGCTGAACCCGTCCAGATCGCCCCGGAATAGTGCCATAAATGCGCTAATAATGTTACTTACAAAGTCGATCGCATTTTTCACCGCTGAAATGATCGGCGCCACTGCCGAAAGCGCGCCCTGTATTACCGCCATAACGTAGGTTGTGAAAAACTGGAATACAGGCTTTAATTTTTCCATTAAATTTTTGAAACTTTCGCCCAACTGCTGCAAGATCGGCTTTATTTTCTCGATTGTTTCCGAAACGCTCTTTTTAATCTCTGCGAAGGCTTTATCTACCATTTCGCGGAACCAGTCGCACTTCTTATACATCAATACAAAGCCCGCCACAAGCGCCACCACGGCCGCGACAACGGCCCCGATCGGGTTTGCTGATAAAATAGCCCACAAGCCTTTCCCGGCCGTTCCTGCCGCCTTGAATACGCCCGATATTTTAGAAAACGCCCCGATCGCCTTCGATACTCCCGAAGAAAGTTTCCCGAAAATAATTAAAGCCGGTCCAATCGCCGCCACTACCGCGCCAATCTTTACGATCGTTTCTTTCTGCGTGTCGTTCAGGTTCTTAAACCACTGTGAAAAAGCCTTTACTTTTTCCACTACGCGTTCCAGAACTGGCGCTACTGTCTGCATTAAGGTATTTCCAAGATCTGCGCCTGCTACTTTCAAATTGTTAAGCGCGACTTTTGCCTGATCTGGCGGATCCAGTGTCGCGTTGAATGTGTCTTCGACTACGTTTCCGTAATCTGATAAGGCGCCGGAAAGATCGTCGATAGAAAGGCGGCCTTCCCTGATCGCCTGCGTCATTTCTGCGGCGCCCTTCTTTCCGAATAACTCCGTCGCTGCCTGCAGTGCGTCTGTTTCGCTGCTTGCGTTTTTGATCTTCTCGATCGTTTCGCCCAGTGCGTCTTTTAGGTCCTTTCCGTCCGCTGTCGCGTTCTGCTGCGCCTTCTTCAATCCTGCAAGCGCTGTTGTGGCGTCCACGCCGTTCGCTTCAAACTGTGCAAGTAAATTTACCGAAGACGTGAGATCAAGGCCCATTTCCTTTAATGTGGCGCCGTTGGTCTGTAATGTATTCTGCAGCGTGTCCATGGAAATTCCCGTGTCTTGTCCTGCTTTTGTAAGAAGGCCCAACACTTCGCCGGTGTGGCTGCTGTCAACGCCGAATTTCGTCATTATGGCGTCTACGCTGTCGATCGCGCCGTTTAAGTCCGTTCCGTTGATCTCTGAAAACTGAATGAATTTTGAAGAAAGGTCTTCAAGTTCTTTTCCGGTAGATCCGAAGCGGGTGTTTACCTCTCCGATCGCAATTCCGGCCGTTTCCGCTTCTGTTGGAAGTGAAGTAAAAACGGCGTCCATGCTGTCTTGTAAGCCGTCCAACGCTTCCCCGGAAGCGCCCGTTTTTGTTATGATCGTATCGTAACCGGCGTCTAATTCATTAAATGCCGCGATCGAAGCGGTCCCGATCCCTGCGATCGCTCCTGTCACTGGAAGAAGTTTCTTTCCCAGTGCTTCGGACTTTTTGCCAATCTTTCCGGCGATCTCTCCCACCTTTTCAAGTGTTGAATTGCTGTCCTCTGCTGCCGTTTTCAGGTTTTTCAGGTCTGCTTCTGTCTTTACGATCTCTCTTTGCAAAGCCCGGTACTGTTCTTCCGACACTTCGCCGTTTTCAAACTGCTTCTGAACCTGTGCTTCTGCCGACTTCAAAACGTCCAGTTTTTCAGAAGTAGCGGCCACGGCTTCTTTTAGAAGCGTCTGTTTCTGTGCCAGAAGTTCCGTATTTTTTGGATCCAGTTTCAGGCCTTTTTCGACTTCTTTTAATTCTTTCTGCAGATCGCGCGACTGTTTATTGACGCCCGAAAGGGCTTTATCTAACTTCGTAGTGTCGCCGCCGATCTCAATGGTAATTCCTTTTATTGTGCTTGCTGCCACCTGCTATTCACCGCCCCTTCGTTTGAACTTCTCGCGAATGGCCTTTCGGTCCGGTTCTGTTTGTGAAATTCGCCAACAATTTTCAAGGTATTTTCTGCCTTCCTTTGTCTGGTTCATTTCGTGAATAAACGCTTCGCGCATGAAGAAAAGGTATAGATCAAGGTCCAGTTCTTGCACCTGCCATATATTCAAACCGGTGTAGTCAATCACCAGTTTTTCGCCGCGTGTGAGTGTTTTATAATACACCCCTTCGTTATCCCCGCCGGGATAGAAGGGGATCTTTAGTTTGGGTTATTCTTTACGCCGCCCGCGAACTCCATGTAAGCGTCGATCAGTGCTTCCATTTCCTCGGTGTCGTAATCGTCCGTGATCTCTTTCGTCGTCACCTGCTCCCCGGTCATATTGTGGGAAAGAATTTCGGCGCAAAGGCCGCCCAGTGTGTCCATGGCGTCTTCTGCCGTCATGCTGTCCGTGTCCATTTCCTGCAGTGCTGACAGTTTTTCAAACGTCTTTTTCATAGGCATTTTCACGATCAGTTTTCTATTGTCTTTCAGTGTTACGGTCATGAAGGAACGCTTCACCTTGTTAAAATCAAAACTTAAATTCGCCACGCTAATTTCTCCTTTCTACTAAATAACGGCAAGGCGTACCCGCCGCCCTGCCGTTATGGTTTTGCTTTTATACTGCTGCTGCTTCGCTCTCTGTCATTTCCTCTTCGTACATAAGAAGGGTTCCTTCTTCGTCCATAGGAAGGGCCGTGATCTCTTCGTCCACAACGGTTTCTTTGTCTTTCTCGAAAGAAATTGTGAAGCCTGCCTGATTGCTTCCGACGATCATTACCCAAATATCGCCGTCCACTGCGTCTTTGTGGTGAAGACAGATAACATAGCGCGCGCCCTGTCTGTTGTCGATACCGCCGATCTTTACGGTGCGGCGCTTCTTCGCCTTGTCTTCTGTAACTCTGGCGGTGTCACAAAGGTATTTGAACTTGTTTCCGTCAAAGGTCATAATTCCTGTTTTCAGGGTTACTTCCTCTTCTGTTACGATCGTTTTGCTCTTCTTTCCAGTGTCGTCCTTTGCGGTGTAGAAAGAAGGTTTGTATTCCACGGACGCGCCGCCGGAAATATAGGCCATTAAATTTTCAGGCTTGCAAATATCTGCAGTCACCGGAACGGTCGAACCGTCGAAGGCCTGAATATACACATCAGCGCTTCCAAGAATTATTCTTTCCATGCTCTGTTCTCCTTTCATTTTTTCTGTGTGATCGTGAAGTCGTAGGCCGTCTGTGTTGTGTCTTCCTGTGGTATCTGTGCTTGATACTTCCGAAACTCAACGTCGAACAAAACCTTTTCTTCGATCTGCTTTTCCAGATCCGGATCCGCTTTTCTCTCTGTGTAAAGTTCCAGTGATCCTTCAATCTCACGGATCCGGTTTTTGGTATCGTCGCCCCGCTGCCTTTCCGCGGAAAGGTACACAAGAAACGGGGGATCTGGTACCGGTTTTTTATTTGTTGCTGTGAACTGATTTCGCGCAATCGGAAGGCCTAACCCTTCGGCGCGTTTTATGATCTCTTCAAACGTCGTCACCTTCCGATCGCTCCTTTCACTTTGTCTTCAAACTCTGCCGCGGCTTTTTCCTCTACCGGGCGAATATGTTCGATCGCTTTTACTCTGCGTCCGTCGCGGCCGACGTGTCCTTTTTCAAGAAGGTGCGTCAACTGATAATCGGTCTTGTTATAAACCGTGTTTCGTTTGGAACTCTTGCTTTCGTAAGTGTTCTTTTTGGCCCACCCCTTCGCATAAGAACCAGTTAAAACCGGGCTTGTGCTTTTCAACTCCTGAACGGCTTCTTCGGCCACTTCGTCGGTTGCTTTTTTAATCGCGTCCGCTACTTCCTGCGAATACTCGCTAAGCCCCTGCGCCAATTCCTGCGCAAGTTCACTAACCTTTATACCCACTATCTGTTCCCTACTCTCTGCCCTGCGTACACTTCGATCTTGTCGTTTGCTTTCGGGCCATACGTCCGGTACACCGTCAAGCGCTCCGAACCGTACAGAACGACGTCTTGACCGGTGTATTCGTTCGCGAAAACCTCAAACATATAGCGGGCTTTCATTCCCTTTTCACCTGCTGCCGCGTATTCATCACGGCCGATCGGGTTCACTGTCGCGAAAATCTTCACTTTCACGTCTTCTTCGCGGGTTTCTCCCTGATCTATCAATGTTATTACTGCGTCGATCTGTATTCACCGCCTTTTATTTTGGTTAAGATCATGTTGTAACTGTTCATTAACCGTTCGTGGTTTGCGTCCATGCTATAATTTGCCTTGACATAAGTTAGAACGGCTTCAATTATCAACGGATCTTCCGGGGCTTTCAGGTATTCTTCCGCGACACCTATTCTTTTCAGGTCTGCCAGTACAAAGTCAACGTAACGGAAAACGTCTTCGTCCAGTTCGTCCGTTGACATTTTCCGCGTTCGTAACTTTGCGGCCGCCTTTAACTCGTCAATCGTCATAAGAAGCCGCCTTTCCTGTTATTGCTTACGCTGACGCCGGGCGTTTTACTCTGATGAAGCCATTGTGGGCCGCTACGGCACCGCCCGCGAAAATGTCCGCGCGGTATGCGATCTGTCCCTGCTTGAACTTATAATCAAGGGACTTTCTGACGTCAATGTCAGAAAAGATCGCTATTTCGTAGTTGCTTAACGGCCCGTATGCCATGCAGTAAACGATCGCCTTTGTCTGTGCGTCTGTGACTGCTCCACAAGCGGAATTGATAACATACGGTACACCGTCGATCGTGCCGGTGTTTCCATGGTTCACAATGGTATAAACCTTTCTTCCCTGCTTGTCGCGAAGTTTCGCGAAGGCTTTCAGGTCCTTTTTGTTCAGAACCAGAACTGCAGCGTCTTCCACGTCCTCGTCGCCGCCGAAAGAATAAATAATTTCGTCCAGTGTTCCGTCGTCAACTGCGGTCATAGAAAGATCGGTTGCCGGATCGATAACCTGATCTTTTGTCTCTGTCGGGTTGTGGAAAATTCCCTTGAACTTTCCGGAAGTTCCGTCACCGGTCAAGATCTGGCGGCTCATGTATCTACGGATCGTCTTTGTTACGGATCCTTCCACTACGCCGTCATAGTCTGCGTTCGGAAGTTTAATCATTTCTTCCGGTTCCTCGGTGTATGCGGTGATCTTCTGTTTCTCGATCGTTACATAGCCGAAAACGGGTTCTGTTGCGTTGTAGTCGCCGCCTTCTGCGGTGCCGCCTGCTCCGTCGCCGTAGGACTTAACATAGCCCCTCTGGTATGTCTCGCCGCCGTTTAACGGGATAGACGTTACGCGATCCACAAGGGAAGAAACGTCGTTAAAGGTTTCTTTCACATCTGCCGCGCTGTGTGTCGGTGTTACGGTCTGGCTGACAGAAAGGGCGTTCTTTGCGCCGAATGTTTTCTTTGCAGAAAACTTAACCGCCTTTCCGTCTTTGATGTTCTGGCCGCGTTCCTCTCTGGCCTTGTCCTTCACTTCCTCGCCTTTTTCGCCGCCGGTCGGCTCTGCGCCGCCTTCTGCGTCTTTTGCGATACCGGCCAACTTCTCGCGGTTCTTTACGTCGTCCAGAATACCGGTGATCGTGGTTGCTTCTTCCAGAAGCGCGTCAAGGTCTTTTCCTGCTGCTGCCTGTGCCTGTGTGTTCAGGTCTTTCAGGCGATCTTTTAATTCTTTGACGCTCATTTTTACAAGATCTTCATACTTCATGCTTTATTCTCCTTCCATAATTGCTTTGACAGTAAGATCGCGGATCTCCTGTCTTTTTCTCGCGGCCGCTTCTTCTGCCGCCTGCTGCTCCGGATCGTGTCCGTCCTTTGCAATTTTTAATTTTTCCGGGACCTTGCAGTGGGCTTTCTTCATGTAGTCCCCGACTGCTGCCGCGTATTCCTTCGCTTCCGTGGCCTTTACCTCGAAATATTCCGCGGCTTTTTCCCCATTTAACCAACTTTCGGCGTCCATTAATGCTTCGATCTGGTCGATTGTTACACCTTCTTTCAGGTGTTCGGCGTATATGTTCAAAATTCCGGTTTTGATCTGGTCCAGATCGTCGGCCATTTTTCGCATATCTTCCGCGTTGCCTTCGCAATAACTCCACGGGTTATGGATCATCAAGAAGGCGTTTGAAGGAATTTCCGGTGGTTCGCTTCCTGCGAATGCAAGGATCGAAGCGATTGAACCGGCCAGACCGTCAACATAGACTTTCACGTTCGCTTTTGCTGCGTGGCGCTTAATCATGTTATAGATCGCGATCCCGGCAAATACGGAACCGCCGCCGGAATTAACGTAAACGTTCAGATCTTTTCCTTCCTGCTCCGAAAGGAAATTCTTGATCGCGTCCGGGTACTGGTCTTCGTCTTGCCATGCTCCCCACCAGTCGGAAACAATGTCACCGTAGAAATACAGATCCGCGCTTGTCTCCGTTTGATTTTTGAAAGTAAAACCTTTAAGTGTTGGCATTTCTTTTTTCACCGCCTTTCATAATCACCGGCACGAACATTTTCAAAATTTGAATTGCCGTCGCCGCCTGCTGCCCTTCACCTGCTGCCGGCGGTTCTTCGGATCCGGATCCGGGACCTGCGCCGCCGTTTGCCTGTCCTGTCTGGTAAAGGCTTTGATCGTCTGCCTTCACATAGTTCAGACTTACCATTCTCACGTCACCATCTTCGATCGGCTCATAATACATTAGTTCCCTGTATTCGTTGATCGTGATAATTCCGCGGTCGTACAGGGTAGAACCGATCGTGGCTCTTGTCTGTAACGTCGCGTATTGCAGCCGGTTAGAAGTGAAAATGATTTTGTTTCCGAAGCCGCGTTCGCGCTCTGTTAATAACTTGAAAGTAAATTCAAGGGATAACTGCAGGGCGATCGGCTCGATTACGCTTTCATAGAAGGCGTTCCACTCCGCTTCTGTGAACTTTGACATTAAAATATTTTCGTTCACGTTGTAATAGCGGTATAGGTTGTCGCGTAAATACTGGCTTTGTATCGTCGGAATGTTCGGCGTTCTCTGCGTGATTTCGTGAAACTCCATGGTATTATCAAGGCCGCCTATGCCGCCGTCGTTTTCGGCGCTCATGTATGCCGCCTGAAACTCCTGAACCTTCTTTTTCAGTTCGTCTTCGTCTGCGAAGTTGTTGTATTTCAGGTAGCCTTTTAAGTTTGCCGAATTTTTCACGGTATTTTTCAAAGCCTGCCCGGTGGCGTCCAGTAATTCAAGGGTTGTCTGTATCGCCTGATCCGGCGGTGTACCTATAAAGCGTTTTTTACTGAACCGGGCGCGAATATGGATCACGCTCTGATATGGCAATACATACGTTTTCCCGTCGTAGTCCCAAGTGAACCGGAATAAAATATTTCCGTCGTCGTCTTCATAGATCCGGAAGGAAGACACCGTAAGCGGTACGATCTGTTTTACCTTCGTGAAGTCCTCGTTATACATCACCGCTGCGAAGGCGTTCGACTTTCTAACCAGTGTCGCCGCCATTTTGTAAAGTGCGTCGTATGCTGATAACTCCGGCGCCCACCTTAAAGAAAGAAGGCGGGCCAGATAGTCGTCTTTTATTGTCATTCCGCGGGCGTCTTTTCTCATAACCTGCGGCGTTAATTTCGCCACGTTTACCGCTATGCAATTTTCGATAGATCCTATAATGTCGCTATCGTCCAGACCGCCCCCGGCTGAATATTCACCGCGGATCGTGAAGATCGGGCTATACTTGAAACGCCTATAATTCAAAAAATCTTTTATAATTCCCGTTTGTCTTCACCCCCTGTTCTTCGTCCTGTAAGTCCGGTTAAATTTCCATGCTTCAATCGTACAAAAAAAGATCGTGAAATTCTGACCTACTTTCAGACAGCAAAAAAGAGGGCCGAAACCCTCTTTTTACGCTGCGTTTGTAAGTTGTCTCCCGATCTCTTTGTGGAATTTCATTTTCACGGCCAACGCGTCGAAGATTGACACGGCGCCGTCTATGTGTGCGCGCTTTTCCAGTTTTACCGGCTTCATGCGGCTGTCGTTTATGTTAATATCAACGGCCACGTTCAGAAGGTGCGCGCGAAGAAGATTGTTTTCGCCCAGACAGTACGCCCCGTCTTTCAAGTCGCCTTCAAAGGTATGTAATACCGGTGTAAGGTTTGTTCCCTGATATACGTCGTCCATGTGGAAGCCCGCTTCTTTCATTTCCTGCACCAGATAGCCCGCACAATAACGGTCGTATCCTACTTTTAACGGTTTGATCTTGTAAACCTTTACAAGTTCAATAAACCAGTTAAACACGTCTTTGTAGTCCACCTGATGTTCTCCGGATATTTTCAAGAAGCCTTGCTGTTCAAAAATGTTGTACGGAACATTTTCTTCGTTGATCGCCACTTTGAAGCGTTCCCGCGGCATGAAGAATTTTGTAATAACATAGTTCTTCCCGTCCTTTTCTATAATGAGCGAAGCGGCCGTAAGGTCCGTCGTTCTGGAAAGGTCAATTCCTGCCACGCAATAGCACCCGCGGAAGTCTTCAAGGGTGAAGTGCTGTCCTGCTGCCTTTTCTACGTCCACATAGTCAAGCCATGCAATCGAAGAATTTTGTTTGATGTTACAAAACTTCGTCAAGAACTCCGCTTTTGCTGCAAGTGATTTCTTTGCAACGGCGATCTTGTCTTCGTAGTATTCCCACGATACGGAAACGCCCAAGTTCGGGTTTGACTTCTCTAATTCTTCGCGGGTGTCCCACTTCTCCACGTCGTCAATGATAAACAGGAACGGAAGAAGGCGTTTTTCCGTGTCGCCCTTTCCTCTGCCTTTCAGGAACGCCGTTGATCGTTTCATAAGTTCGTCGTAAATTCCGTCGTTCTCATAACCCGCCGTTGACGTTGACAAAATAAGCGGTTGTTTTCTGGCTCCCAGTGCCGACGCCATAACGTCGTATTGCTTCAAGCCCTGATCGCCCGGCCACGCTTCCATTTCGTCGTTTAGTACAAAATGTGGGTTGAAACCGTCGGACTTTTTAGAGTTGAACGCGATCTTCTTTATGGTCGTGTTGAACTCCTGAATATAAATATCCGAACGGCGTTTCTTGCTAATCTCGGAAAGTTCTTCGTCCTGCTGCACAATCTGATAAAATGCGTCGTATGCAAGATCGGCCTGTTCCAATTTTGGGGCCAGACAGTACAGTTTCGCGCCGTATTCTCCGTCTATATATGCCATGTATGCCATGATCGCGGCGGCGAATAGGGTTTTACCGTTCTTTCTTGCAACTACCAGAAAAACTTCCCTGAATTGCCGGTACCCGGTGTTTTTGTCCAGAATACCGAAGATCGCGGAAACGATCGCTTTCTGCCACAATTCCAACTTTAGAAGGTCGTTTCTGCCTTCCGAATGGTGACAGTAGTTTTCTATGAACTTGATCGCCTTGTTGGCCTTCTTTTGGTCGAAAACCCATTCCCCGTTCTTGATACCCTCAACCAGAATTTTATAGATCGCTTTGATCCATTTACCGGCCCGAATACGCCCCGACGTGATCGCGTCGTGGTATTCAAAAATATAATTATGTGCCTGCTTATTCATCACGAAGCGCCGCCAATTTTGAAACTTTTTTCTTCTCTTTTGGCGGTAAATATTCGATCAACTGGTTAATAATTTGGGTATATTGCCGCGCGTATTTTTCATAAATTGCCGTTGAAGGGTGGGCTTTTATGAATTTCTGCGAAGCGTTTTTCGTTTCGGTTGTCAGGCCTTCTTTTTTCAATTCTGTTTTGGCCTGCAGAAGTGCGACTTTCAGGAAGGCCGCTTCGTCAATCACTGAATTTACAAGGGTTCGCCGGTCCTCGTCTTCGATCCCCGCGAACATTTCAGAAAGTTTTGCTTTCTCTTTCTTTATTCTTCCTTCTGTCAGATAATTAGTTCTTTTTTGTGGTTTGTTTTTCGTTGTCGTCGTATTTTCTGGCATATTTTAACCCCCCTTCTATGTGCGCGCGACTTGCAGAGTTTTTTTGATCTCACTCCCTCGGTTCTCTTTGGAAGGCCCGAAATAGAAATACCGGGGGGTGGGGTTCGTGGAATGGAAAAATATTTTATTTGCTTTCGATCAAATTTCCTTTTGCGTCGAACGTGTAGCGCTTCGCCTTCGCCTTGTGCTGCCTGTTGTGGTGTTCATCACATAACAGTTCTAAGTTATCAAAGGACAGTGCCACCGCCGGATCGTTTATGTTCTCCGGCGTTAATTCTTTTTTGTGGTGAACAATTATTCCGGGGTTGATGTCTTCAACCCTTCGCGCTCCGGCCAGAACTTCGGCCATGCAACGTTCACACCTGCCGCACTGGATCCGGTAATATGCGTCGCGTGTCTTTCTCCACTCCTTCGACGTATAGAAACCGTTTGTCCATTCTTTCGCCATTCGTTCACCTTCTTTCATCCTATCCAACGGCGCCGGCCTTTTCTGACCTACTTTCCGGGCGCCTGCTGCCTGCTGCCGCCTTCTGGTTCTATGATCTCCATGTGTACCGCTATCAGATAACAGAACTCCTTCCGGTATTCGTAGAACAACCGGCGGCAACAATACGTTTCCCCTAACAACTCCCAAGGTGTGTTATATAACAGGCTTGTGTATAGTTTGTCGATAATGTGGCGCCGGACCTCTGGATCTGTTCCTTCCAGTGGCAATTCCTTTTTTGCTGCCTTTATCGCTTCCGCTGCCTTTCTGTCGAAGTCTGTATGTTTGCCCGCCCTGCGCCTGCTCTGCCGCTTCTGATCGCCATGAACGATCGCTTTTACTATTTTCTTTGTATCTTCGTCTATCGTGTGCGCCAACCGAAGCGGCCCCCTTTCATGCTAAATGATCGCGATCTTCTCCAAGTATTCCCAGAATGCTTTCACGTCTTCGTCGTCCGTCGTCCTTACTGCTGCCATTAAATAACAGTAATTGTTTCCCCAGTACAGAAACGGGCTTTCTTTGCTTGTCGCCACTGGCCCGATCGGATCATATTCGCCGTTATCGTAGTCAATGGCTTTTCTGCTAATCAGATTGAAGAACAGTTCTAAAACTGCTTTTACTGTCTTCCCTTCTTCTTCCTGCAGGATCCTCACTATCTTGTCGCCCTGCTGCTGCAAAATGTTTGTAGATCTAAACTTTACCTTTGCGCGCTCAAACGCTGCCGGAAGGTTGAAGATCTCTTTCTGTTCGATTTCGTACTGGTTCCCTGCGCCGTCTATGGCTTTGAATACTTCGCCCGGCTGTGGAAGTTCGCCGCATAATTCAATAATTGCCGCCTTCGCTTCTTTCGGGAATGTCCGGTTGTTGAACCAGATCACCCACCAACCGGAAGAAATATAATAACCGTCCACTTCTTCGTCTTCCGGATCTGTCATGTGTCCGACTGTAAGGCCTGCGCCTTTGTATGCGTCTTTGAATAATCTTTTTAATACCGACGTTTTGAAAAACATAACTATTCCCCTTTCTTTCTCTCTTTGAAAAATTCACATTTCTGGCATGGCGCCCACGCTGCCGGTACGCCTTCGCAACGTCCGAACATTTTCACGGCTTCTTCGCAATTCACCAGATCGAACCCTTCCCCGCGGGCCAGATAATGCCGGATCACTTCGCGGGCCTGTTCTGCCCCGTATGCCACCGCCGTTTTGTAGCCCTGTTCCCGAAGAAGCGCCATAAACTCTTCTTGTGCTTTTGTGGTCTTCCCTTTCCCGAATTTCATTTCGATATACAGACCATGAAAGCCACGACGCGGAACCGGCAAAGACAGATCCGGAACGCCTGCTTTCATTCCTGCCGCTTTCAATACCGGCCCATTTGTCCGGATCCCTTCGTTCGGTATGTGGTGAAGAAGTCTTAATTCCGGAACATATTCTTCGTTTGCTCTGGCCCAGTTTATAAGGCCGATCTGTTCCGTTGTCTCGGAACGTTTCATGTTTGCAAGGTTCATTTTTCTTTTCTCCCTTCGTTTCAATTCCGCACCATGCGGGCGTATATGTAAAAGGCCGCCGTAACTCCGTTATATTTCACTTCGGCGTCAAGGAATTTATAACCCGGATAGGCCTTTTCCATTTCGGCTTTTAATGTTTCGTAATCGTGGGCCATGCGCTCAACGGTCCTTTTTTTGAACTTTGAATAACTTCTGGTAGGTTCTTTCGGCTTTACAAGGTTCTTTGAACCTCTCCATTTTCTCTTCCCCTTCCTGTTGTTCATCATGTATGTAGCAACGCCCGAAAGAAGAAAGTCTTTGTCTGGCTTTATGCGGCGGGTGTTGGATCTTTCCCCTTTTGTCCACAATCCTTCTAATTCGTCTCGGTTTATCCCCTGTCCCGTCATGATAATGTGGACGTGTGGGTGTTCTGCTCCGTCTACCACTGGAATAATTAAATACTTGATATTCTCCCGGCCTGCTTTTTTCTGCCTGTAATTTATCTTGCGGATAAAGTTTGCTATATCTCGATCGGCCGCTGCTTCGTCTGCCGGAATGTGTTCTTTGTCCCATGTGAACGTACACCATAGATCGTTTTCACCGAAATTTATATTTGCAAGGCGTATAAAATAGCGCCTTGAATTTTTGTCATTCAGATTTTTTTGTGAAGGCTTGCTTTCTCTGCCCTTCTTTGTGTGTGGAACGTCCGCTTTGTGACAAAATGACGGGTAGATCTGCGCTTCCAGTAATTCCGATCCGCTTTGAAGGTTCTTCGCCTTCGTGGTGGTGGTTCTGTAAAGGCTTTCCACTTTCCCTTCTTTCAGTAGCCGTTCCAGTTCCCATTCTTTTAATTTCTCTTGCTGCTCTTTCCACTGTTCTTCATAGTCCGGAACCTGCAGCGGGTGTTCCTTCTCAAAATTCTTTCTTGCTTTTTTCTGTATGTCGCGATCCAGTTCCACCGGGAACACTTCTTCATAGTCGTAATTATCGAATGTCTTTCTTTTCATGTTCCCCGCCTTTCCCTTCTCTCCTTCCTCTACGGATCCAGATCTTAAAATATAAAAATATACTTCGTCGATTTGCTAATACCCATTACAAGGACGGTAAAGGAAAATACTTTATATATAAGAAGAAAGTCTGTTCGACTGCTGCCGTTTTCTTCCTGCTGCTGAATTGCCCGGCCGCTTCTATTTTGCGTCCGGGCTTTTATTTAATAGAACATTTGTTCTTTGTTTTGTTATTGTCTTTCGTGGCTTTTCTTCGTGCTTTACCGTCAGGCCTGTTTCGCCGTCGCTAATATGCACCGCTTCCGGAAGAAGAACAACTTCCTTTGTTCCTTTGGAATACATCATTTCAAAACACGGCGCCGTCTTGCTTCCTTCTGGCGTGAAACACGCTTCGATCCGGATCTCAAAATCTCCCGGAAGCCCTTCTGTAATTTCTCTAAATTGTGCAAGTGTAACCATTGTCTTTTTCTCCTTCTTCGTTATTCAGTAACCTTTCTATTTCCGGCGGTAATTCTCCGAAGATCCGGCGGCACTCTATAAGGGCCTTGCGAAGTTCGGCGTTTTCCTGTGCCGCTTCGTTAAGTTTCCTTCTATAATTGCCGCCCGCGTCTCGCGCCTGTTCCAGTAATTCTTCCAGTGCTTCTTTTTCTGCGTTCAGGTTGTCCGTTGTCTCGAAAACCCCTTCTTGTACTCTTCCAGTTCCTTTTCTGCTGCTGCGGCCCGGCCTTCTGCTGTTGTGCGGTCGTAGTCTTCCGCAGCCACGGTTTCGACTAAATATATAAGATAGCCGCCGCTTGTCTGCCCCGTTGCTTCCATCTGTAAAACAACCTTTTCAATGTTCTTTACATTGTCCGTTCCTACTACTGCATAAATGCGGCTTTTCTCATGTGTTTTTACCATCGACTTTCCCCGCCTTTCTGATATAATGATTTTAGGTTAGATTTCCAATGAACGGACTTGAAAAGGCCCCCGCCTTTCAAGCCCGTTTTTTGTTACTCATTTTCAAGTCTTTCACGTTCCCCCGCGCTGATATAGTGAAGAACCCGTAAGATCTGGCCGCGCTGTTCTCTGGTAATCTCTCCGACTGTTGCCGCCTGATCCGCGGTTCCTGCATAATATCCGGTGTGATAATCCAATTCCTGCAGCGTCCCGCAATTTGTCAGGGTGAATATTGCCAGAAGAATTTCGCTTGTTCTCTTTCTCTGCCTTCTGGCCCTGCTGTTTCTTCTTGCGATCCTGATCGCTCTTTTAATTCTTTTCCACATGGTTAGATCTCCTTTTCTCAAATTCTGCCTTGTCGATCGGGTTTGCGTATGGGTTAAAACCGAACATTCCGGCCGCGTGTCTGTACGGAACCGGGTTCACCGCCTTGTCGTCTATGTAAATGTCGGCGTTTATCTTTCTGCAGTCGTTCTTGTATAGGTCGATCAGTTCCGGAAGGTTCGCGTTTACTGTGTCGAATGTCAGGCCGTGGGCCTTGCACCACTCCACCGCTTCTTCCAGAAAGTCGCCTTCTCTGTTTGTCCATAAGATCAGGCGGGCGCCTGCTGCCTGCTGTTCTTTCAGGTGTTCGATCAGGATCTCGTTTTCCTCTCCAATCTCCGGCCACGCCTGCTTGCAAAGTGTCCCGTCAAAATCTACGGCTATTACCTGATTTCCGTTAATGTCCATTAACTCGCCTTCCTTTCCTGCTGCCGGTCTGCCATTAAAGACAAATTAAGCGGCTTCATATTTCGGATCGCGTCGTTTAGCTGCGTTTCATTCGTGATCCCCATTTCTGCCAGTGCTGCTTCGATTGCTTTTCTCTGGTTCATAATTCACCCCGCCTTTCTGTCTCTGATAAGCATTGATCCACGGCCCGAAGGTCTATACTGCTAATAATGCCTTTCCGGGCCATGGCTGCGGTTTGTATCGCTTCCACGGCCATATCAAGGGCCGTTTTATAAATGCCTGTTAATTCTTCGTGCAGTGCTTCCGGATCGTGGTTTTCTTTCACACCGATCCAGAAATTATTCATTAAAATATCAAGGTTTCCCGCTTCTTCCTTTGCTTCCTCTGCTTCTTCCAGAATTACCGCGAAGGCTTCATGTGTGGAATTAAAAAGCGGGAACTTCTGGTTTGCTGCTTCCAGTTCCTTGTCGATAAGTCCGTAAAGGTCGCGTTTTACAACGTCGCTCATGGTTAGATCTCCTTTCTATCTTACAGTTTTAGTTCTAATTGCTCCGCGGCTTCCGGGTATTCGTCTTCCCATTCAACGCCGATATAATTCAGAACACGTCCCCAACCGTACTTTTCGCCCGTGTCTGGATCTGTGCAACATTTATACATCCAAAATTCCCATTCTTTCGGGTTCCTTTGTCTTAATTTATCGAAGCGGTGCGGGCGCTTTTCCATGTGTACCCCAAAACCGCACATTTGACACCCCGTTCTTTGCGCTCCTGTTGTATATAAAGTCCCGTCTGTTTTTCTTTCTATTTTCCCGTATATTTCCGGTACTGGCACATTTAGATCTAACGCAAGTTGTAACAGGTCTTGTCTTAAAAATGGCGCAAACGGTGCGCTTCTTATAGCATTTTTTCCGAAGTAGTTGCACCCATGTTCTACCAGTGCGTCTTCCCTTTGCCCGCCTTCCGAAGCCATAAGCCCCAAAAATGGTTTACTATTGTGTTCCTTGGCCCACTTGTCGCATGGTTTTTCTTTCATATAAAGACAACATTTGTTTGAAACCTTGAATGGTGCAATCTCATAATTTGTTCCTTCATTCTCGTTTTCATATCCCGCGAATAATTCAAGCCATTTCTGCGGAAGTTTCATTCTGCTGTTTTTCGCAAAATGTCCCTGTGCTCCGCACTCTCCCGTTATAATCGCATGTCTAACCGTTTTATTTCTCTCTGTCGGGTGTTGTAAAGTCTCGATCTTTCCGGCTATTCTTTTGCTTAATACTGGAAACCCAAATTCTTGTAAAACTTCCGTTTTTGGTTTTCCCGGTTTCAAGCTTTGTACGCCTATTTCTTTGTGAATTTTTATAATACTTTTATCTTCAAGTCCGCTGACAGAGATCGCCGGAATGTCATAGCCTAAACTTCTGATAAAATATAAAAGTGTTATACTGTCAAGCCCCCCCACTGATATGTGTGTATTGAACCCGAGTTCGTCGCATTTCTCAATAAACTCCCTTACGCGAATAGCTGCGCGCTTTACCTTTATTTCGTAAGGTAGGTTTTGCATTGCCGTCATTTGGGCTTTCTTTTTTCTCTTTTCTTCTCTAAACTCGTCAAGTGTTTGTTCTTCTTTGTCCATGGTTAGATCTCCTTTCTGTCTCTTAAACAATGCCGTGATAGTTATTTTCGGCACAAATACGGTTAAAGTCGTCCAGAAGGCCGTCACGGTACCGGCTCACTTCTAAGGCCTGATAGCCTGCGTCGTAAAGGCTGTTTTTTATCGCCTGCCACTTTGCGCCTATGTATGTTTCCAGATAATCGTTAAAATAAACCGTGTTCGGTTCAAATACGGTAAGGCCTGTTTTTGGATCTGTTGCCCTGCGTCTACGCTTCTTCTTTGCCGGTTCCTCTGCTGCCGGCGTGTTCTGTCTCTTCATGCTCTTTTTCCTTTCCGAAAATAACTACCATAGACGGGAACGGCGCCGCGTCCTTGCAGCCGCCGAATTTCAGACGGCCTTTAATGAAGCGAATTTCCGCTTTGTGGTATATATAATCGTGAAAAAACCTTGTGTCAGTGCGCGCCGGAATAAGTGCAACGACAACCGTTCCGGGCTTCTTCGCTTCTTCGTAACACTTCCGGATCCATTCGCCCGTTGTTTTTCGGCCGTATGGTGGATTGCAGAAGACGCGACGCCCCCCCAATCCTTCAAAAGTCCGTTTTCCTCTTTTGTGAAATATTCCTTACACTTCGCGTTTTCTGCGTCTGCGCAAGGATCCAGATCGAAGTTAAATTCTTCGTCCAGTTTGTCGAAAAAGTCCTGTGGTGTCGCCCAGTCTTCCTTTGTGCTACTGAATAGGGCTTTGTTTAATTGTGCCATGGTTAGATCTCCCTTCATTGTTGCTTTATATACAAATTTTGTAATACAGTTTCATTTCCAGATCTGAAAACTTGTAGTCCGGCGCCTGTTCCGGTTCGATCGGGGCCATAAGGCCGCGCGCCTTCCAGTCCTTCGCCCGGATCTCCGGATCTATTCTGAAAGATACCATTTCCGCTTCCAGAATGTCCGGTGAAAGGTCCGCGGCGCCTTCATGAACTAAGGCGCCCTTGTAACCTGCGAAAAGGACTTCTTCGCCTTTTACAATCTTGATCCGGTCCGGGTTCGTTATCTTTTCCAGAAAATCTTTTACCGTAATCATGCGGCCACCGGATAGATCCAGATCTTGAAGATATACTTTCCGGCGTTCTCTGTATCTGCTGCCGGCTGAATGAATTTCACTTCGCGATCCAGTAATTCTTCGTGATCTCTTATTTTTACGGATCTATCTTTGAAGGCCGGTTCTGTTTCGCCTTCTTCGATAATGTGCAAAACCTGCGCCGGTCCTACTAAGGTTAAAAACTCTTTCAAAGGCAAGTTCATTTTTCCTTTCATACTGTGTTCTCCCTTCCTGCTAATTTCTCGAAGTTGCTATTCCAAGTTCTAACGCGATCCGGAACATTCCTTCGGCCTGTTCGCGCGGAACTCCATTTTTCACGCTGCTTTCGATAATCTCCGAAATTGCAAACGCCAACATTTGCGCGATCAGATCGCTATCTCCTATCACCTGCACCAGTGGCGGCCGGTTCTCGTCAATGCTTATTACATGGAACCCGGCCTTTTCTTTTAATCTGAACGCCTGTCCTTCTTTCAGGCGGGCTTTGAACTCTTCTTCGGATCCCGCTTCTTTCAGGTCGTCAATAGAAGGCGCCTTCTGTCCTTCTTTCTTCATGCTCTGTCCCCCCCCCCCCGAAGCCGAAGCGGCCTTCAATGAAGGTTCTAAATACGTCGTAATTGTTGTTACTCATGGTTTGATCTCCTTTTCTTATAAAAATTCTTCTACAATCTGCCTGGCGAAGTCTTCCACTTCCTCTTCGTCGTATGCTTCGTCGTTGCAATATTGAAGCCAGTGTTTCCATTCGTGGGCCACGGTTTCGATCATGCTTTCTTCGCCGCCCGGTAAGTCGTCGGCAATATAGATCTTTTCTTCTGGCGGAACAAATACGCCGAAGCCTATTGATCCGTCCGGTCCTTCTATACTGTCGTAGCCTTCTAAGAACTCCACTTCCACTTCTCCGGATCCTTCCGGTGGTGGGTAATGCTTCCGCAGGTAATCTACAACGCCATATTTTCTTTTCATTTGCCGCTTTCCTTTCAAAATAACGTCAACTGCTGCGCCGTCTTCTCTGTCTTCTGGTTGCACCATATAACTTCCCGGCGCTGCTGCGCGTTCTGTGCGTAATTTATCCGTTCTTCCCGGTACCAGTCTTTCAGGCGTTCTTCGTATAGTGGCGAAGAATAACCGCTGATAATCGCCGGGCCTTTGTGCTGCAGCAATGTTTCCAGTAATACTTCGTGATCCTCGTCCGTCATTTCATGCTTGTACTGTTTCCGGCATCTGGTAGAAAGAACGTATGGTGGATCGCAATAGATCAGAACGTTTTCAAAATTGAACTTCCGGATCACTTCTACCGCCGGGCGGTTCTCTATTTGTACGCCCCGCAGGCGCTCCGCTGCTTCCATTATCTTTTCCGGTATCTTGCACCAGTCCGCGGCCGCGTAGGCCTTTTCCCTTCCCTGAACGTCCAGTTTCCACCCTACTTTCTCGCCCTGTGTCCTGAACCCGTGGCCCATGTTTAGGCGCGTGTAAAATAGAACTGCTTTTTCAAGGTCGTTTTTCGGTTCTTTCTGGTATGCCATTTCGTAGGCTTCCCGCGAATATGGTGTGAAGTATATTTCGCGGGCCAGACGTTCCGGATCGTTCCGGATCTGCCTGAAAAGGTTTGCCACTTCGCCGTTAAGATCGTTTATTGTCTCAATGTCTGATCGTGGTTTATTGAAGAAAACGCCGCCGGAACCGAAGAACGGTTCTAAATAACTGTGATGTTCTGGAAAGTGTGAAATTATCCAGTCCGCGGATCCCCACTTGCTACCCGGATATTTCATAAGCGCTTTCACTGTTTATTCTGGTTCGCAAGGTGTGCGCCGAAGGCCACAAGGCCAACCGTGGCGGCGACTGCTCCCGCGATAAAACAAATAATTCCTACCGCTACCATGTTTCATTCTCCTTTCTACCTTCTGCGGGTGGTTTTTTCTGCTGCTGCCAGTGTGGTTTCTTCTGCTGCTGCCAGTGTGGTTTCTTCTGCTGCTGCCAGAATACTTTCTGCGGTAATTTCCGGCGGCTCTTTTACCGGTGCTTCCTGCTCCTGTTCTGCTTCGTCCTCTTCCGGTCCGAACTTCGCTTTGATCTCTGCGGTGGCTTCCTGCAAAGTCTTTCTGAACTCTTCCACGTCGAAGTCCACCTTCGCAACGCCCAGAACGGCTTCTTTTTTCTCTGGAATTTCCGGAACCTCTTCTTTCTTTCCGGTCATTGTCTCCCTGATAAACCGGTGCGGAACGTCGCAATTTACAGCGTTCATAACTGTTTCATACTGTGCCGCCTGCTTTACCAGTGCGAAGAACTGTGAAAACTTCACTTCGGTTCTGTCTTCTTTCGCGAACGCGTCAACTAAACTCATTTTGTTAGATCTCCTTTCTTTGGGTGAAATTGTATCTATAAAACAGGCGCGGCGCCTTGCGTCGTCCTCTTTTATAATTAAGGTGTCTTATTACCTGCCGGATCCTGCCGACTTCTTCCGCGGTCAGGCCGTCACCGGTAATCTCGAAAATAACTTTTCTTTCCGGTCGTTCTTTCATGGCTTCACTATTCCTTTCATAATTTCCAGAACGCGGGTAAAAGAACAATTCCGGAAGCGCGGATCCTTTTCATATTCTGATCCGGCTGTTATGTAGTCATAATGTGGGATCGCTATGTCTGCGCGAAGTCCGGCGTTCTTCGGATCGTAGGGCGAACCGTTCCGGAACTCTACCCGGTGGCCGTTCGCTTCTATCGTCAAGGTTCTTTTGTTGGCCTTCGCTCCCGGTACGTCGTGCAGCGCTGCCGCGAACGTGTTGAAGTCGTCTTCCGAATACTTGCGAAGGCTTCTAAAAATAATAATCTTCGTTGTAAATGCTCCTTTCTTCTGTTCCCCTGCTGCCTTCGTGGTAATATGAAGGTGAAAGGGGGTGTAATTTTGAAAAAAGATCCTGAACTTTACGAAGTCTTTGACTATTTCAGGAAAGTTTTAATTGACGAACTCGACAACGCCGATATTGAAACCACGGAAGGTCAAACAATCAAAACGGCCGTTGTAACCGCTGCTGAAAAGGTTTGTTCTCAATTAAAACCGATCGAATAGTCGGGCGCCCCGCGGTTTTCACTGCTGCGGGGTTCTCCTGAATGGTTCTTCCCTTTTTTCAATCTCCTTTTTTATTCTTGCGTCTATCATTTCCGGAAGGTAAAGAACTTCGCGGAAAGTCAGCCCTTTTTCTTCTGCTGCCTGCAGCGCTATGTTTGCCACTTCCTCGACGATCTTTGAAGTTTCTTTAAATGTTCGCAATGGTCCGCGCTCCTTTCTACCCTCTGCCGCCTGTTGTCTCATCAACGGGCGGCGTTACTTTGTGGCCCTGCCAATCTAATGCGTGTTCGTTCGGCTGACACGGTGTAGCACCTACCCACCGCGAAAGCTGCTTTCCCATTCTGTCTAAAATGTCCTGTACTTCCGAATATGTTCTTCCGGCGCTAATCTCTTTTAACTTCTGGTAAGCCAGAAGATCTTTTTTGTTTTCTCTTTCTCTTGCAATTTTCAGAAGTGCGTCTGTTTCTTTGTCCACCGGTTCACGCTCCTTTCATTTTTGCTATAATCGGCCATTTTATAAGGGTGATATTTTCGGGCGTGTTCTTGTTAATCGGCTTTCACGCGATCCGACGGCTGTTTTTTGTCGGGAACTTCCAAACCTTATTTACTTTCGCCTTAAAAGTAAAAAACCTGTTATCCTTCATGGAACTTTTTTAAGCGTTCGTGTTCTCCACCGCTGTTCTGTTTTCACCTTAAAAACTGAACCGAAAACCTGTTGACCTACTCCGAAAATATAACCTTTATAAAATGGCCGATCTGTTGACCCGTATTATCTCAAAACTTCACATTGTGCTTTGATTGCACTGTATCCGTCTTTTGTCTGACCGCGTTTCATTTCCCTGTAAATAGTCGCCACATGAACCCCGGTCGCTTCTGCAATCCGCTGCGGCGTCTGCTTCTTTTTTGCCATATTTTCTATAATTTGGCGTTTTTCAAAAGTTAAACTTGTATACGGCTTTTTGCTCATGCTCTCACCTCTCCTTCTTTATGCGTAAAAAAATAATGCGGAAGGGTTGCTATACCCCGCCGCATTATCGGAATTTTTCTATTTTTTTGTAAAAAAATAAATGCGGCAAAAGGTTTTTCAACCTCTTTTCGCATTTATTTTAAAACCCTACGGATTTTTACGGGTTTTCGCCGGATTCTGCGCTGGAAAAACCTGGTATTTTTGGCATATCCGCCGGGTTGACAGAGCTGAAAACCGCCGCGCACACGCCCGGGCCCGAGGTCCAGGCCCGGATGCCGCTGCTGTCAGCAAACCAGCGTGTACTCAAAGCACTCGTAATGCAGCCTGCTTCCCTCCTGTATCTCCTGGGGCAGCAGCGCCCTCGCCACCAGTTTTAACCCGTCCTCCGGACGGTCCAGGTTCCTGAGATGGGCGTAGTCGCCGTCGATCTGTATCACCTCATAGTCAAATATTCCCATTTTTCTTCCTCCCAATTCATCTTTCGCCGGTTTCGGCATGAAACCGCATTCCAGCCTCGCGGGGCTCAGCGCCCGCCTCCGATGCAGATACAAAGAAAATATACCCTGGAAACGCCGGCCCGCGTCAAAACCCGGCTGCAAGCCTCCACCGTGCTGCCGGTGGTGTAGATATCGTCCACCAGGATCACGGATGTAAGCCCTGTCCGGGGACATTTTGCCGAAAATGCCTCCTCCAGGTTTTTCAGGCGCTGGGCGGGGTTTAGGTCTTTCTGGGGCGCGGTGTTTTTGTTGCGGGAAAGAAGGCCGGTTTCCACAGGCAGCCCCAGGCCGCCGGACAGACGCCGTGCCAGCTCCTCCGCCTGGTTGAAGCCCCTGGTTTTCAAACGCTCCGGGTGGACGGGCACCGGAACCAGGGCCTGGGCCTTCATCGCCTTAACGGCAGGACCAAGCCGGCGGACCATCTCCCCGGCGTAGTAGTCCAGGTATTCCCGCCGGTTGTTGTACTTGATCTGGGCCATGGAGCGGGAAGCCGCTTCGTTGTAATTGATCAGGGCGCGGCCGTATACAAAGCTGCGGGGACGGCGTGCGCAGTCGAAGCAGTATTCCACCGTATCCACGGACAGTTCCTTGCCGCAGGACTTGCAGACGGGCTGTTTTACCCAGGACAGGCGGTTCATGCAGCCGGGGCAGATCAGACGCCCCCTGGGCACGACGATGTGGCCGCAGACCGGGCAGCGGCGGGGAAAGAGCGCATCGATTGCGCAGTCTGTCAGGGATTTTAAAATCATCAGCACCTCCGGATGTGGAACCTAATCCTCTTCCTCCAACGCATACAGCTCTTCAATCCGCTGCCGCAGCCCTGTGTAGCGCTTCTGTTCCATGCTGTTACCGGCCATGGCGGCAAATACCTCCGGCAGGCCCACCAGGCAGACGCAGGTGCGGGCGCGGGTGACGGCGGTGTAGATCAGATTCCGGGTCATGAGCATCCGCGGGCCGCTGTGCATGGGGATAATCACCGCAGGGTACTCGCTGCCCTGGGACTTGTGGATGGTGATGGCGTAGGCCAGCTCCAGCTCTTCCAGCTGCTTGAAGCTGTACTCCACCCGCTTGCCCTCGTCGAACTCCACGGTGAGAAGCTCGGCGTAGTCGTTGATCTCCCGGATGATGCCCATGTCGCCGTTGAAGATTCCGCTCCCGGTCTCAATGGGGATTCCGTAGCGGTTCACAATCTCCCACTCCATCTGGTAGTTGTTCCGGATCTGCATGACCTTGTCGCCCACCCGGTAGATGGTGCCGCCGGATTCCTTTTCCGTCTTGGTCTTGTCCGGCGGATTTAAGAAGCTCTGGAGAATCTGGTTCAGCCGCTCCACCCCCAGGGCTCCCTTGCGCATGGGCGTCATCACCTGGATGTCGTAGGGCTGGGCCTTGACGTAACCGGGCAGCTTCTTCTGGATCAGCGTGACCATGGCGCTTATGATGGCGTCCGGGTTCTCCCGGCGGATGAACAGGAAATCGTTGCTGCGCTTGGCCAGGTCCACCGGCTGGCCCTCGTTGATGCGGTGGGCGTTCACGATGATGTCGCTCTGGGCCGCCTGCCGGAAAATGCGGGTCAGCTTGACCATGTTGAAGCACTGGGAATCGATCATGTCCCTCAGCACGTTTCCCGGGCCCACGCTGGGCAGCTGGTCCACGTCGCCCACCAGAATCAGGCGGGTTCCCACATTCACCGCCCGCAGCAGGGCGTGCATGAGGTGAATGTCCACCATGGACATCTCGTCTATGATAATAACGTCCGCATCCAGCGGATTCTCCTCGTTGCGCTCAAAATGCATCCCCGCCATGCCGGACGGCCCACCCTTGCCGCCGGGAGCCCCCGGGATATCCCGGGCCGTGGCCGCGGGGGCGGGTACCAGCTCCAGCAGGCGGTGGATGGTTCTGGCCTCGCAGCCCGTGGCCTCGGTCATACGCTTGGCCGCGCGGCCGGTGGGGGCTGCCAGAAGAATTTCCATGCCCTCCATCTCAAAGTAGCGGATAATGGTGTTGATGGTGGTGGTTTTTCCCGTTCCCGGGCCGCCGGTGATGATTAACAGACCGCTGTTCACCGCCTCCATCACCGCCTGCTCCTGAAGTCCGTCCAGCTGAATGGATTCCTGCTGCTCCACCTTCAGCAGGCGGCTCTTGATCTCCGTCTCCGGGATGCCGCCGCGGATGTTTAAGTCGTGGAGCATCCGGGCCGTGTTCAGTTCCAGGTAATAATACTGGGAGGAGTAAACGATCTGCCCCTCCGGGGTATTTTTCACCACCAGGCGCTTCTCCATCTGCATGTCCATCAGATGCTTGTCCATAGCGGAGGGGGCCACCTTCAGCAGCTCGGAGGCCTCCTTTAGCAGCTCGTTTAACGGCAGGTATGTATGTCCGTTTCCCACCGCCTGCAGAAGGGTGTAGAGCATCCCCGCCTTCACCCGGTAGTCGGAATCGGTGAAAATGCCTACCTTCCCGGCGATCTCATCCGCCATCTTAAAGCCCACGCCCGGAATGTCGTCGGCCAGGCGGTAGGGATTTTCCTTCAAAATGCCGTAGAGCTTGGGGCCGTACTCCTGGTAAATTTTTACAGCAAGATTGAGGGAAATGCCGTAGTTCTGCAGGAACATCATGGCCTGGCGCATGTCCTTTTTCTCCTCCACCTGCTCGGCGATGGCCATGGCCATCTTCTCGCTGATGCCCTTAACCTCGGAGAGGCGCTCCGGCTCCTCCTCCATGATCCGGAAGGTGTCGGCCTTGAAATGGCGGACAATCCGGGCAGCCAAAGCGGCCCCGATGCCTTTTATGGCACCGGAGCCTAGATATCGTTCCATGGACAGCGTGTCCTCGGGAGTCTTGATCTCGTAGCTCTCCACCTGCAGCTGTTCACCGTATATGGGGTGTTCCGTCAAACGGCCCGTGGCCTGGATCATGTCACCCTCGCCCACATAGGCGAAGTTTCCCACCATGACCACCTCGTCGCCGTCGTGCTGGTCCGTGGCGGTCAGAACCGTGTAGCCGTTCTCCTCATTCCGGAACTTGATTTTCTCAATAAATCCTGTGATCGTTGCCATATTGCGCTTTCAGTCCCCGGATCAGTATTCGTCGCGTTCCCCGTCCAGACCCATTCCGTGGGCAAATTCGATAAACTTGCCGGTGCCGATGGCCACCGCGGTCAGGGGATCCTCCGCGATCATGGTGCTGATGCCCGTCTTTTCCTCGATCAGGGCGTCCAGGCCGCTGAGCAGTGAACCGCCGCCGGTCATCACGATGCCGCGGTCAAAGATATCCGCCGCCAGCTCCGGCGGGGTGCGCTCCAGCACGTTGTGCACGGCGTCCACGATCTGCATGGCCGGCTCTCTCAGGGCCTCCAGCGTCTCGTCGGAGGTCACCACAATGGTCTTTGGCAGGCCGGTTACCAGGTTACGGCCTCTCACCTCCATGGTGAGGACCTCGGGACGACGGTAGGCCGCGCCCACGTTGATCTTAATCTCCTCGGCGGTCCGCTCGCCGATGAGCAGGTTGTGCTTTTTGCGCATGTAGCGCACCAGGGCCTCGTCGAAGTCGTCGCCCGCCACCTTGATGGAGGTGCTGACCACGGGGCCGCCTAAGGAGATGACCGCGATGTCGGCCGTGCCGCCGCCGATGTCCACGATCATGTTTCCGCAGGCCTTGCCGATGTCGATTCCTGCTCCGATGGCTGCGGCCACCGGCTCCTCGATGATGGCCACTTCCCTTGCGCCGGCCTGGTAGGTGGCGTCCTCCACGGCCTTTTTCTCCACCTCGGTGGCGCCGCTGGGGATACACACGCTGATTCTGGGCTTGCGCAGGGTCTTCTTGCCCACCGCCTTGCGGATGAAGTATTTGAGCATCTTCTCGGTGATGGTGTAATCGGAAATCACGCCCTGGCGCAGGGGACGCACGGCCACGATGTTGCCCGGCGTACGGCCGATCATCAGGCGGGCCTCCTCGCCGAAGGTGATAATCTTGTTGCTGTCGCGGTCGATGGCGACCACGGAAGGTTCTTTTAACACAACGCCCTTACCCTTGATGTACACCAGGATGCTGGCGGTTCCCAAGTCAATTCCAATATCATTTGACATCATTGAAAACATATAATTTATTTCCTCCTTGCTGTAAGCATCCCGGGCGGCTTGTCCCGGAACACAGTGTACCCATCTGTCACGCCGCCTCTGTCGGAAACCCCATTTTTGCTTGTAAAATAAGGGGTTGCGCGGCTACTGCCATTCTTGCATTGCTTCTATTATATACAATATCGCAAAGTTTTCAAAGGGTTTTTTTGTTTTTTATATTCTTTATGTTTTTTTCATTGTGTAGACATACTTTTGTCACAATTCTGGCCTATTATAATAACATGTTCACCGAGAGGTGAGCAAGGCCTTTGTTTCAAGTGATTACTTGGAATCACAAAGCTTTTTCATACTCATACCGGCTAAGGGTCGCACCTTAGCCGGCCCCCCTAAAAAGTTTAACCGTCTTGCACAGGCAAGGCGGTTTATTTATTGTTTGTTTGAAAGCAGCGGGCCGCGGGCTGTGCCGGCGGCCCATTATTGCTGAAATTCAGTCTGTCAATGGCTCCACTCGCCATCTGTTCCTACCACATATCCGTCCGGAGTCCGTTCTCCTGCATACATCTTACCCATTTCACCGTCGGATACCGCATGAAAATAATACCATTTTCCATCGATCTGTCTCCACCCCACCGCCATGGTTCCGCTTTCTTCCAGATAAAACCATCGCTCATAGGACGGGTCATACAGCCATCCGGTCTGCATTCCGCCAAAAGTTTCCGCCTCCCGGCTCAAGTAATACCAGGAATCTCCCTGCCGGAACCAGCCGGAGGCCGCATAGGTATCTTCTCTGAAATAATACCACACGCCTCCGATCCGCTCCCAGGAGGAGGCGGCATAGCTTCCATCTTCCTTCTGAAAACGCCACTGTCCATTGGCCGGTTCCCAGCTTCCGCGGACGGTGTCCGCAACGCCCGGGCCGGCTGCCGTGGTCCAGTCCCCGTCATCATCGGAATCTGAGCTGTCTCTGTGGTTCACTGTGATGGTACAGGCGGCTTTTCCTTCGCCCGCTTTTGCCGTAATCACCGCAGTGCCGGGCTTCAACGCCATTACCCGCCCGTTTTTATCCACCGAGACCACATCGGGTCTGTCGGAGGAATAGATCACCGTCAATTCTTCATCGGCCTCCACCGTGGTATTTAGATTCCCGGTCTCCCCGACCTCCATCGTCATAGTTTCCGGTTCGATACGGACTCTGGCCGGGAGCATTTCCAGAATCTCCACCTGGCACGAGACTCTCAGGCTGACATCCGCCATGCTGACGGCGGTTACGGTCACCCGGCCCGGTCCCAGCGCCTTCAGCGCGCAGAACGTCTGCCCGCTTTCCGACAGTTTCGGTCCCCCCTCCACGCTTCCCAAATCGCCGGCAATCTCCCAATAGATCTGAGGGCTTCCGGGATTGAACGATTCACTGTCCGAATACAGGGCGGCTGAAAGGTTCAAAGGGATTTCCTCCCCTTTTCTGAGTTTTAATGAGATGGTTCCGTCCACAATCGGAGCTTCCCGGGATACGAGATTTAATCCTCTGGGGTAGTCGATCATCTGATTCCCATATCTCAAATAGGCGGTCTCCAGCGCTGCGGCTGCAGAAAATGCCCAGCAGAGATTGCTGTTTCCCTGGTTCTTGGCCTTTGTTATTAAGTGGTAGTCCCTGGAATCGTATTTGGCCGGGAAATCCAGGTTCAGCGGATTGACCTCAAACTCATTTGGGTTGTCATTCGGAATCGCACCGGACTCCGCCTCCCGGATTCTCCGGAAGTTCTGTTCCTTCACCCGCTCGGCCTCTGCCTCTGCCGCCTCCTCCTCACTGTCATCAAACAGAACGACATCCTCCCATTCGTTTTCTTCGTCTTCGGCGTTTTCCTCCACTTTTGCGGCGTTGCTCCCGGATGCGGTATCATACCTGAGGACCGCCTGGGAGGGGGTGGCACGCTCAATATCCGGCTCCGCGTTGGAAGCGGCGGCACGGTCTGTGTTCCGGTCTGTCTGGGAAGCGGCGGGCTGCTGTATTTCACGGTCCGCCTCCGAAGCGGTGGCACGCTGTATTTCTCGGTCAGCCTCCGAAGCGGTGGCACGCTGTATTTCTCGGTCAGCCTCCGAAGCGGTGGCACGCTGTATTTCTTGGTCAGCCTCCGAGGCGGTGGCACGCTGTATCTCACGGGCTGCCTCCGAAGTCGTGGCTTTTCCGATTTCTCCGGCCGCTTCCTTATTATCCAGGATGGTGATATCCTGTTTCCCCAGAGAATATGTATAGGCGTAAATGCAAGGATATTCTCCCTCTGCGGAGGCATCCATCCATTCCGTCTCTCCCTCCCAGTCCGTATAATAGTAGGATTTTCCAGGTATTTCCTTGACACCGTCAATCCAGCCTTTCACATTCTTGCATGTGTAAAATGAAATCCGCTTATCATTGTCTCCGCTGAGAGCTACATGTATTTCAAAGGCCGTACCGGGCGGGATCACAATGCCCTGGTCCAGGCGGACCGTGTAGAAGCCCGGATATTTCAAATACCCGGATTTAACCCGGTCCAGCGGGCCATCCCCGATCCGAACCCTTATCTCATAAGAAAGCTCACTCTGGTTTGCAGCAAAGCCCACCGCCCTCAAAAGTTCGCTGCCGCCTTCATTTTGAAACGTCTGTACGCCTCTTAAAAAGCCCTCGGAGTTTGCCGCCGCATCCGTCATCCCGCCGGGAGAATTGCTGTAGAGATGATTATAGTTGTCGTTCTTCTCCGGGGGAGCAAATGCCGTGGGCGTAAATTCCAGACCTCCAAAATCCTGAGATTCGTAGGAAACATAAAAATAATCCGGTGTCAGCCCCTCATAAGAATCCTTACAGATCCATGCCCCATCCCGTTCCGGCATGGTTTCGCGGATAATCGAACCGTCTTCTCCCCTTTCCGTAATGCGGAATTTCTCCCGCTCAACGGTATCATCCCATCCCACAATCAAGGTGGCATGACCTCCATATTTCTCGTAATTCCAATCTTTCGGCACATAAAAATACTCAAAATCCCACTCCGGATAACCGGGGCCTTCATTTTTATCCCAGAAATTGTAACTGGTAAAAAATCCGGTATCAACCGCCCCATATGTCATAATCGCGTTCTTCCAGTGTTCCATATGTTCGCCGCTTTCCCGGTATCCCGGCAATATGACCGCATTTTGTACATGGAAGTCGGGCTTTGCTTTTTTATATTGAATGTAATCGCTGGGGTTTTCGCTGAAATCGCCTTTATCATAATAAGGGACCACCGATTCATCCACCGGTCCCTGCCAGTGGGCCAGATAATGAATCGCCATCACCGAGCTGCCGCCCCTGTTTTTATCCTCCTCGTTCCGGATATTGATTGCCCGGAATGGGGATTTAGGGTCAAACAGCGTGCCGGCAATGTGCGCCTCCGAATAGTCCGGCTGCTTTTTCCGGTCGCTCTGACGGGAAATGCGCAGTGTGTAGGTGGAGGTATCCACATGTTCCCGGGGTATGACCCGCACCGTATAGGTTCCCGCTTCCAGTCCGTTCGGTTCCAGAATCTGGCTGTAGGGCCGGTCGGAAACGCCGATTACCTGCCCCTGGCACATCAGTTCCATGGCGCAGGGATATTCGGATTCCAGCGACAACGTCAAATCGCTTTCTTCCTCCAGTTGGAAGGAGTAGCGGTCCTCATCGTCCGGAGAAGATATGTCTGCCTCAATCTGGCTTGGAAATGCCACCATAACCTCGCCATTAGTTTCCAGTTTCTCCCATATTTCTCCCTGGCCAGAGAAATATTCCGCGGGAAAGCCGTCCCCATGATTTTCAGGAGACGCCTGGGAAGCCCATGCCTGGATTGGGCCCAGTGTTTCCGCTGAAAAGCTGACTAGCGCCACGATCAGAAAACGCGTTGTCCATATTCTGCTTTTTGTCCTGATTCTTTTTAGTCTGTCCCTCATGTACATGCGCTCCTAACCAGACCAAAAACGGCCCTGCAGAATTTTCTGTTTTTTATTGCCTGTATCGCTAAATCAACCGGGCGCCATTCCGGCACCCTTTTCCCCTTTTGCAGGGCGTTTTCTCATATGGCAGAAATGCTGATGTGATGGGCATTTCCGTCCGAAAAAAGATTTTATCATCGCCAAATATTTTCTATTATAGCATACAGAATAGCCGATTCAAAACTTTTCGGAATATTTTCGCTGAGCGCCCTTCAGACTGCCGGCAGATCCGCCCCTCCCACCCGGTCTCTATAACCACAAAACGGGAGCGCTGCTCCATGACTAAAAATAGTCATTTCGCAGCGCTCCCGTTTCATCTCTAAGGCAGAATATCGGGGTGCAGTCATTCCGGTCCGGCGGCATTTTCAATTCAATTTCTTCACCGTCTCGCGGATGATCAGTTTATTCTCCAGGTACACTCTGCGGTTGTCGATGATTCCGTCCTCCAGGCGGCGCAGGAGAATCCGGGTGCCCTCGATTGCGATATCGCCCATATTCCGCTCCACAGTGGTCAGCTTCATGCTGGCGTAACCCGACATATCCCAGTTGTCGAATCCGATCAGGGAGATGTCGTCGGGAACCTTAAGGCCCAGCTCCACAATCGCCTCCCGGGCGCCGAAGGCCATCTCATCGTTAAAGCACAATATAGCGGTCAGTTCCTGCTCAAGCAGCTTCCTGGCCGCCTGATATCCGCTTGTAAAACGGTAATTTCCGTACTCCACCGGGACGCGCTCCGGATCGAGGCCGTGGGCCTCGGCAGCGGCCCTCCATCCCCTGTGGCGCAGCCTGGTGGAATCCAGGCGCGGGTCTCCCTCGATCACGCCGATATTTTTGTGGCCGTTTTCCAGCAGGTAGTCCATAGCCTTCTCCACGGCCCGCGACTCGTCTGTGGTCACATTGGGAACGTCCAGGAACACGGTGCGGCAGATCACCACCATGGGGATGTTCTTGTCCATAACCTCTTCCATGAACGCCAGGTCCTCATTCCGCTGGGACAGGACGATGATGCCGTCGTAGTAGGTGGGATTGAGCGTGCCCGGCTCGTGCATGTCGATGCCCTTGACCACGACATTGTACCGGCTGCCCACCACGCTGTAGACCCCGGTCAGCACATCGTGAAGCACAAAGGGGGAGGTCATCTTGCTGATCGTGGAAAAATAGAGCCCGATCACATAGGATCTTGACATTTTAAGGTTGATGGCCGCCTGGTTGGGCACGTAGCCCATCTCCTTGGCGATTCTTAAAATCCTCTTCTTCTTGTCTGATTTGTCAGCGTTCTGATCGTTCAATGCCCTGGATACCGTTGAATAGGATACGCCCGCCTTTTTTGCAATGTCCTTGATTGTAACTGCCATAGGTCACACTCCTGTCAATGCGTTTCTTGTCTTACTATAGCATTCTTTTCCTTATTTGCAAAGAGGGGAAGCGTTTTCCGGTTATCCCTTTACGCCGCCGGCTGCGATTCCGTCGATAAACTGGTCCTGAGCCGCCAGGAACACGATCAGGGACGGGATAATGGAGATCAGCGACATGGCCAGCACGCGGTTCCACTCAAAGCCCGCATCCGCGTCCATGGACATTTTCACGAAGATGGAGGCCGGATACTTGGCGGGCGTGTTCACGTAGAGCAGGGGGCCCATAAAGTCGTTGGAGGACCACATGAACTGGAACAGGGCGCAGGATACGATGGAGGGCTTCAACATGGGCACGATCACGTACCACAGGGTCTTGATGGAGCCGCAGCCGTCGATACAGGCCGCCTCCTCCAGCTCGCCCGGGATGTTCCGCAAAAACTGGATCAACATGAACACAAAGTAAGTGTCGGTGGCAAATAAGGTGGGGACGATGAGCGCCATGTACAGCGGGGAGTCGATCCAGCCAAATTTGTTGAACAGGATGAACTGAGGCACGTTCAGCACCACCTGGGGCAGGAACAGGGTGGACATCAGCACCGCAAACAGCAGGTTCTTCCCCCGGAACTGAAAACGCGCGAATCCGTATGCCGTAACGGTGGCGGAGATGATGGTGAACAGCACCTTGGGCAGCACGATGCTGTAGGTGTTGATCATGGCTTTGAAAATGTCAATGTCGCCGCCGTAGTTCTTCAGAGCGTTTTTATAGCCGGAGAACGTGGGGTTCTTGGGGATAAAGCCGATTCCGCTGAATATTTCGTTGTTGGTTTTAAATGTGGCTCCCACCATCCAGATCAGAGGGTAGATCATCACCAGGCCCACGACAATGAGGACCAAATAACGCATGAACGTGTTGATGGCTCTTCTGGTTTCCCTTGTCATTTTCCTACCTCCCATCCTCGTCTGAATAGTAAACCCACTTCTTCTGGCTGATAAATGCAACGGCCGTGAAGGTCATCACGATCAGGAACAGCAGCCAGGCCTGGGCGCTGGCCATACCCATCTCGTAGCTCTTGAACGCGTTGTTGTAAATCAGCATGGAGATCAGCATGGTGGCGTTTCTGGGGCCGCCCTGGGTGATGATGAAGGGGCCGTTGAACTCCTGGAACGCCTGGCACAGCTGGGTGACCAGATTGTAGAAGATCACCGGCGTGATAAGCGGCACCGTGATGCTGAAAAACTGTCTCCATTTTCCGGCTCCGTCAATGGAAGCCGCCTCGTACAGGTCCCCGGGAACGCCCTTTAAGGCGGCCAGGAAAATGACCATGGCGGAACCGAACTGCCAGACCCTCAAAAGGGAGATGACAAACAGGGCGTGGGGCGGACTGGCCAGCCAGTTGGGGCCCTCGATGCCAATGTAGCCCAGCAGCATGTTGATGATGCCGTCGTCCTTAAATACCGCTTTCCACAGTACCGCGATGGCGATGGACCCACCCAGGATCGAGGGGATGTAGTAGGCGGTTCGGAACAGGTTCACGCCCTTCAGCTTGAAGTTTAATATGTAAGCGATAAACAGAGCAAACACCAATTTGAGGGGAACCGTCATGAACGCGTATTTCATGGTCACCACAAAGGCCTTTACGATCTTCTTGGTGTGGATGATCTCATCGTAGTTCATCAGGCCGAATTTCGATATCCCGTCGAACAGATGGTAATCCGTAAAGCTGTAAAACAAGGACGACCCAAAGGGGTACACTTTAAAAATAAGGAATCCAATCAGCCAGGGAAGGATAAAGAAGAACCCCTTGTTCTCCTTTATTACCTTTTTCATTCCTTTGCGGCCCGCGGGCTGAGCATTAACTGCCGCCTTTTTCATACCGTTCCCTCCTTCTCATAATTGCAGCGGTCTCCCCGCATGGCGCGAAGACCGCTGTGCTGCTCTTCATTCATTCTTTACTTCTGCAGGACTTTGTTGATCCCTTCAATCAGCACGTCGGAGGCCTCGTCGATGTCGTAGTCTCCGTAGCTCAAGCCTGCCATCACATCCCAGTAAACGCCTTCGTTGGTGGCCTTTAACGCGCTGGCCTCAAACTTGGGATCCAGAGGGAAGGACACATAGCTCAGCACCTTCTCGTTGGCTTCCGTGACGATCGGATCCAGAAGTCCCTGATCCTTGCAAATCTGCAAACCGGCTGCGGAGCAGGGGATTCCTCTCTCGGAGCCTACCGGCGCCACACCAGCATCTTCGTTCAGCAGGAAGTTTACAAGCGCTGCGCACTCCGCCGGGTGCTTGGTGTTCTCAGAGATGCCGTAGCACATGGAAACCTTGGCAAATCCACCCTTGTAGTCGCCCATGTCGGCCAGCTCCTCGCCTACCACAAACTCCTGTCCTTCGTTCAAAGCGGCCTGCTGCTTGGGAGCCGCGGAATCCCACTCAAAGATGCCGGCGTACTTGCCTTCCATCCACTTGGGATTCTTGTCAAAGGAAGCGGCTCCGTCGCCTGCGATGGTGGCAATGGAGGGGATCACGTGCTGCTCTTCCAGGGACTGGATGAACTGCAGGCCGTCCTCGATCTCTTCCTTGGTGTACTGGAGCTGGTTGTTCTCAACCCAGGCCTTGCCGTACTTGGACTCCAGATAGTATACCATAAAAATGGTTCTGTCGTACTCATTCATTGCCAGGGGATAATAATCCTTGCCCAGCTTTTCCTCAAACACCTTGCCGGCCGCAATCAGATCCGCCAACGTCTTGGGCGTCTCAAGACCCGCCTTTTCATAGGTTGTTTTGTTCCAGTAGAAGATTCTTCCCGTCATGGAAATCGGCACGCCCTGCAGCTTGCCTGCAACGGTGCACTGGTCCAGATAGCCCTGGGAGAACTGGGTCAGATCCAGGATGTCGGAGAGTTTGTTCAGATCATAGAAGGCGCTTCCATCGGAGCTGAAGGAGGTAATCCAGTTCCAGTTGATCTGGTTTACGTCGGGTGCAGTTCCGGTTGCAAACTGCGAGGACATCTTATCCTCCCAGCCGTCCCATGCGGAGTAAGAGCTTTTTACCGTGATATTGGGATATTTCTCCATGAATGCGTCCACCGCCTTCAGGGTAGCCTCGTGTCTGGAGTCTCCGCCCCACCAGCTGAAGGTGATCTCAATGGGGTCCGTGGTATTGACCGCAAGGCCTTCCGCTGCCGCGGGCGCCGCAGTGGTCTCCTCGGCTGCCTGGGCCTCCGTCTCGGCCTTCGCCGCCTCTGTGGCCGCCGCAGTGGTCTCCGGCGCCTTGCCGCCTCCACACGCGGTTAAACCGGCTGCCATCACAGCCGCCATGGCTGCCGCCAGTACGCGATTCCATTTTTTCATAAATTTCTTCCTCCTTTTCATTTTTCCCGCATTGCTCTTCAGCTTTTGCAAAGGTTTGCAACTACTGATTTAAAATAATGCACATCTTCTATTTTTATGAATCATTTTTTGTGAATCATAGAACAAATGTGCATTGAATAACTTGTAATTTTATAATATCACTCTGTATTTCATCTGTCAACTGTACATTTTGACAGGTTTTATCACATATTTTTATCGATAGTGTACAATTCCTTTTTTTGTGTTTCTATGTTATGATGCAATAAATGCAAACGTTTGATTTTCATCCTTTTTAATCATCATCGAAGTCTGCTTACTATGGAAGAAGGAGTCATTTCAATGGAAATTTTAGACCGTTATATCAGCCAGCTACTGGAAAACAGCACCCCGGAATGCCCGGCCTGGTTCAAAGAGAAGCGGGAGGAGGGCTGCGGCCTCAAATGGAACTACATCGACGGTTGTATGATCAAAGCGGTTCTGGAGCTTTATCATATGAACCAGGATACCAGCTACCTGGAATTCGCCGACGGCTTCATTGACCGCTTTGTCAATGAGGACGGTTCCATCGTCTCTTACCGCCCGAAGGACTACAACCTGGACAATGTCAACGCCGGAAAGACACTTTTCGACTTATACCACCTGACCGGAAAGGCGAAATACCGGAAGGGTATCGATCTTATTTACAGCCAGCTGCAAACCCAGCCCCGCACGAAGGGCGGAAATTTCTGGCACAAGCAGATTTACCCCAATCAGATCTGGCTGGACGGGCTTTACATGGCGCTTCCATTTTATATGCAGTACGAGGTGGAGTACAACGGAGGCAAAAACTGCGGGGATATCCTCCGGCAGTTCTGCAATGTGCGGGAGTACATGAGGGATCCGCGTAATGGTCTGTATTACCACGCTTACGACGATTCCCGCTCCGCCTTCTGGTGCGATCCGGTCACCGGCCTGTCCGACAGCTTCTGGCTCAGGGCGCTGGGCTGGTTCGCCATGGCGCTGGTGGACACCGCAGAGCTGATGACCGGTGAGCCCAGAAAACGACTGAGCGCCATGTACCGGGAGCTGATCGACGCCATGCTGCCCTACCAGGATCAGGCGTCCGGCATGTGGTATCAGGTGGTTAACCGGGGCGGAATCGAGCCCAACTACCTGGAAACCTCCGGTTCCGCTATTTTCGCCTACGCGATCATGAAGAGCGCCCGGATCGGACTGCTCCCCCCGTCCTATTTCGCCTTCGGGGAAAAGGCGTTTGACGGCATCTGCAGCCGGTATCTGTCGGTGGAGAACGGCGAACTGCAGCTGGATGGCATCTGCCTGGTGGCCGGTCTGGGAAATGTGGAGCGGCGGGAGGGAACCTTTGATTATTACATGCGGGAACCCATCGTAAAGAACGAGGCCAAGGGGGTGGCCCCGCTGGTGCTGGCTTATATCGAGCTGTTGAAGAAACATGAGCCGGTTTGAGTGATTGATTGAAAACGCCTGGAAGGCACGGCCTTCCAGGCGTTTTTTGTATGGGGTGTGTCTATTCCACGTTTTCAATGATTTCCACATTCTCCGCCTGAACCGGATCGCCGGCACAGCCCTTTATGTCCACGTTCTTCAGCGTCAGGAGGCGGACATTCCTTGCCACAATACCTGCCTTTGCCATGGGTTCCAGGCCGTCCATCATGGCGGGGATCTCAGGCTGGACCTGGGGAGCGTAGGAGACGGAGATATTTTCAAATTTCAGGTGTCCGATCTTTTGCTCCGGAAGCCCGTAGGCGCATACGGCGGCGTAGTGGGCGTTCTCGGCGTGGATGTCTTTAAAGCTCAGTTCCCGGATGCTGGGGGTGCGCTCGTCCACCGGCAGAGGCTCTTTGCTCTGAACGTATTCCGTTCTCCCGTCCGGATCGCAGAAGTAAAAGCAGTTGACCACAAAGGGGGTGAGAACGCCGTCCATCCGTATGTTCTCAAAGGCGACCCGGTCCACTACGCAGTCCTCCCCGCGGCCCCTCCTGGTCTTGATGCGCAGTCCGCGGTCCGTGTCCTTAAATATGCAGTCCCGAACAATCAGGTCCCGCACTCCCGCGCCGATCTCCGAGCCGATCACCACGCTGCCGTGGCCGTCGTTCATGGAACATTGGCGTATGGTAATGTGCTCGCTGGGCGTCCTGTAGGTCTTTCCCATGTAGATTTTCCCCGACTTGACGGCGATACAGTCGTCCCCCACGGAGAAATGGATACCCGCCAGTTCCACGTGGCGGCAGCTTTCCGGGTCCAGGCCGTCGGTGTTGTGGGAATCTTTGGGCGCCAGCACATTAAGGCCAAGGAAACGCAGGTGATTGGAAAAATATGGGTGTATGGTCCAGCTGGGCGAGTTTTTGACGGTCAGGCCCACCAGGGAAATGTTCTCGCACCCGTTCAGGAACACGGCTCTCGGCCTCCAGGCGATCTTCATCTCCTTGCAGTTATGCCACCAGTTTTCGTGGCTGGCATTACCGTTTAAGGTTCCCTCACCGTAGATGTTTACATTTTTCACATGGACGCCCGTGATCAGGCCGCAGAACATTTTCTGGGGATCTCCCTCCCACGTGCCCAGGCAGTAATCCCCGGTTTGGTTGGTATAGGGCACCATGCCGGGGTAGAAGGGGAAACGCTCCCGGTCGGTGACGGCGGAGAGTTCCGCCCCTTTCTCCAGTTCCAGGTTGATCCCGTCCTTTAAGAACAGGCAGACGAAGGAGTAGCGGCCCGCCGGGATCAGGACGCGGCCCTGGGGCGGGCAGGCCATGATGGCGGACTGGATGGCCAGGGTGTCGTCCTTTATTCCGTCCCCCGCCGCGCCGAAATCCCGGACGTTTAAGGTCACAGACTCCGGTTCTGTGGTAAACCGGGCCTGAGCCACGACGCCGTCCCCAAGCCTGAGCTCGGCCAGATAGTCCGTGCTGGGCGACAGACCGTATATGGGGGTGATCACCTTTTGGACCGGGCCGGCCGGCTCCCCGTCTAAAAACAGCTGATATGTTTCCTTTGTGGTGTAAATGCCTCCGTCGGCCGTTTCCAGCACGGCGCAGCGGCCTGCGGTGTAGATGACGTTAAACTCCATTGCGGTTTCCTCCAAACGTGGTGTGAATGTACTTATTTTACCACGATTTGTTTCATGTTCCCAGCGGTTTTGCCCATTATTTCAAATCGATGGCTGCCGCTTGATGATTTCAATCCGGTGATTTTTCCCGACCGGTTTACACCGCGCCGGGCTGATGGCCGGATAACGTTCCTCCGCCGTGCCCGTCCCATGGCAGGGCCCGGATTTTCAGTTCAATCATGGTCCCGCGGCCCGGGCGGCTTAGGAGGCGTATTTTGTAATCCCCTCCATAGATCAATTCCAGGCGTTTATGGGTGTTCAGCAGGCCGATGTGCACGCCTTCCTGGGTGTCCTCCCCCTCCAGCCGCTTTTTCAGCTGTTCCAGGCGCTCCCGGTCCATGCCCAGGCCGTTGTCCAGCACGGTGATCGCCACCCAGCCGTCCCTGGCGCCGATCTTGATCTTGATGGTGGAATGGCCCGCCTTGTCCCGGATGCCGTGGTAGATGCTGTTCTCAATCAGGGGCTGGATGATCAGCTTTGGCACCATCACCGCCTCCATGGGCGCCCACACGTCCCAGATTACGTCGAACTGGTTTTTGTAGCGCTGCACCTGTATGTCCAGGTAACACCGGGTAATATTCACTTCCTCCTTGAGCGGAACCAGCTCCTGGCTGGATTCCAGGGAATAGTGGAGGATTTCAGACAGGTTTTCCAGCATCTCCGTGGCCGGATTGGGGCCCTGGGTCAGGGAAATGCACCGCCAGTATACGGTCTGCAGCGTGTTCATGAGAAAATGGGGGTTGATCTGGGACTGCAGGGCCATCAGCTCCATGGCCTTTAACTTGTATCTGCGCTCCGAGAGCTGGACCTGCAGGAAATCATTTTGCAGGAAGGTTTCCACGATATTGTAGAGAATGTAATTGTAGACGTCGGTGGTCCGCTGCGACAGCGCCGGAAGTTCCTGGCCGTGGGTCGCCTTGTCGAAAATGTCCACGATCCCCATCAGGGACTTATAATTCTTGCGGGCAAAGAAATAGGAGGTGGCCGTGCTTAAAAAGAGCGCAAGGCAGATCAGCCCGGCGGCCATGCGGGTCAGCCGGTTGGGAACCTGGTAGGCCACCTCGCCGGGGACCGCCAGGCAGTAGTTCCACCCCAGATCCCCGGACTCCTGCCGGTAGACCCGGTAGGTTCCCTGCCCTGTAATCCGGGCCTCCTGCGCGTTTCCAGCCGCCAGAATGGACTCCGCGCGCTCTGAACCCGCCTGCCGGTTGCGGAAAATCACGCGCCCTTCCCCGTCCGTGACGAAAAACAGGTGGTTCTCCTCGCCCACCAGTTCGTTTAGGGTGCGGTTGACATGATCGCCCCGCACGTTCAGCACAATCACACCCTCCGGGGTCCGTTTCCCCGGCGAGAATATCTTGCGATAGATGGTGAATATCTCCCGGGTGGAGCCTGCGAAATTGTAGGGATCGATCTGCCGGAATTCGCTCCACGTCTGCTCCGGGTCGCCGATGTGGGCCTGGTAGCTGTCGTACCAGTCCTGGTCGAAGAAATAGTCCAGGTTGGTGATGCGGTTGTTGCTGCTGATGAACTGGCGGCCCGCGTTGTTAAAATAGATGTAAATGGACTCCACCGCCGTGTTGGCGTTGTAGGAGCCGTACAGCAGGTCCATGATGGTGTTGATCTCGTCGTAGGTGTTGGCCGGAATCCCATCCCTGCATTTGCTGATCATGTTTTTTAGGCGGAACTGGATGCTGGGGTTGTTGCTGAGATTCATGTTCAGCCAGTCCAGCTCGCTCATCATGGCGTCGATTCTGGTCCGGTGGCTTTCCAGCCGGTCCTCGTAGCGCTCGTCGATGCCCTGGCGCATGTACCGGTTCAGGGTGATGCCCGAGAGCGTGCCCAGAATCAGGATCGGAATCATCACCGGCACGATGAAAAAGGACAGGGTCTTGCGGAAAAATTTCATTTTCATGGCAATGTCCTCCCTGTCCTGATTACAGCCCCTGCTTCATGCGCCGGTAGTCCTTCGGGTTGCACTGGTAATACTGCCGGAACGCCCGGGTGAAGCTGTTGGGATTGGTATAACCCACCGCCTCCGCCACCTCCTTCACGTTCTGGCCGCCCCGCTCCAGCAGGCTGGCGGCGGCTTCCATTTTCACCCGCTGCACATAGTCGGAAAACTTTTCCCCGGTCTGCTGCTTGAAAAATGTGCTCAGATAGTAGGGATTTAGGTGGACGTACTCCGCCACCCCGTCCAGCGTGACCTCCGCATAGTGGGTGCGGATATATTTCTTCACGCTGGAAATCACGGACCGCCCCGCGTCCGGCAGATTTTCCTCCCGCCGCTCCGCCGCCGCGCTGTGATCCAACTCCGCGGTGATGCGGGAAAATACCTCGTAAATCTGGGAATATTTGGTGGGTTTCAGGATATAGTCCTTTACCCCCAAAAGCAGGCCCTTCTTGGCGTACTCGAATTCCCGGTAGCCGCTGAGAATCACGTAACAGGTGGACGGGGACACCGCCTTGGCCTTCTCGATCAGCTCCAGACCGTCCATAAACGGCATGCGGATGTCCGTCAGCACGATGTCCACCGGATGGGCCTTCAGATAGGCAAAGGCCGTCCGCCCGTTCTCAAAGATTCCGGTCACCCGGATATTTAAGCTCTCCCAGGGGAAATAGTTGCTGATTCCCTCCCGCAGCTCCGCCTCGTCGTCCACCACGATCATCTGATACATACGCCCGCCCCTTTATCCTATGTCATGAGACTATTATAATACCTGCGCTTTGCCGCGCGCAAGCTTTCGTGTTTTCCATCATTTTCCATTAATGCCGTCCGCGGTTATTTTGCGGTTTTACCCCCGTCCACCACCAGGAGCGCGCCGGTCACGAAGTCCGAGGCCGCGGAGGAGAGATACAGAGCCGTGCCCATGTAGTCCTCCGCGCGGGCCAGCCGCCCCAGGGGGTGGTTGGCCCGCGCCCGCTCCCTGGCCTGGGGATTCTCCCGGTAATAGTCCTCCGTGAAACGCGTCTCCGTGGCCGTGGGCGCGATGGCGTTCACGTTGATCCCCCAGGGCGCAAGCTCCAGGGCCAGGGTTTTCATCATCATCACCACCCCCGCCTTACTGGCGCTGTAGGCCCCGAAGTTGACGCCCGCCCGGTAAGCGCCGGTGGACACGATAAAGGTCATTTTCCCGCCGCGTCCCTGCCGGGTCATCAGCTCCCCCACCTGCTTTCCCATGTGGTAGGCTCCGTTTAGGTTTACGGTGAGAATGTGGTTCCACTCCTCCTCGGTCATGTCCAACAGCTGTTTACGGTTGGTGACGGCGGCGCTGTGGATCAGAATGTCCACGCCGCCGTTATCCCGGGCCTGCTTCATAAGTTTTTCCACGGACCGCAGGTCTGCCACGTCGCAGACCTCTGTGACACAGCGGCCCCCGGACGTTCCGTTTTCCCGCCGTATCTCCTCTGCCGCCTCGTCCAGCCGCCCGCCGTCGATATCTGATAAAATCAGGTCCGCCCCCGCGGCCGCCAGGGCTTTTGCGCAGGCCAGGCCGATTCCCCCGGCGCCGCCGGTGACCAGGGCGGTTTTCCCGTCCACCCGAAACATTTCCTCAACCGTTCTCATCTGTCTCCTCCTCTCTCAAATCCCGGTACAGGCAGCGCATCCGGTCCCCGTCCATCAGCGTGTACACCGTGTGGGGCATGTAATCCGTCTCCACCGCCATCCGGCGCAGCCTAATCTCCCAGTCCGCCAGGGCTTCCACCGCCTGGCGGCGTTTCCAACAGATCGCCCGGTAATATTCGGAGTTCCGGTCCTCCTCCGTCTCCCGCACGTACCGGGTGAGCATCAGGGCGTTCACTGCCGCCGCGTACATTTTTGCGTATTCGCGGTGGATCGCAAACCGCTGCGCCAGTTCTCCGGCTTTTTCGGGCCGGATCCCCGCCGGAGGCTCCTGGGAAATGGCGCACAGGGCGGCGATGCGCTCCACCGCGTCCTTTTTCTCCTCCAGGGCCGCCTCCAGGTGTTCCCGGTCCGGCGCCAGGGCGTCCGCCTTGGAGGGATCCCAGGCCTTCAGCGAGTTTTTCTCCTCCGCCAGCCAGAACGCGTGGGCGAAGGAAACGGGCATCAGGCTGGAATCCGAGAACACGCAGCCCTGCACGTACAGCATCCGTCTGGTGGCCTCCCAGGTCCCGCCCATGAGACGGCCGAACCACCGGGCGGCCTCGTCGGTTTCCTCCGGCGTAAGGCCGTCCTTCAGCCAGTTTTCAGACCGCAGAAACCGCAGGTAAATGTCCCGGTCCAACACGCCGGGATCAGCCGCCAGCATGGCTCCGGCGTAGAGGTTGATCCGGTTGGGCGTTCCAAAGGCCGTGTGGCCGTCCAGGCTCTCCCAGTCCGTGCGGATCACCACGCCGGTGGCGCCCTTTTGCCTGGCGTAGCCCATTCTTCGGCGGTAATCCCCGGTTAAGTCCGCCATGGCCACGCCCCAGCCGAAATACTGGCCCATGGCGTCGTACTCAATCCACTGCCGGTGATTTCCCACATTCCCGATCCGGCTGTTGTCCGGGAACGTGGGGTAATAGTCGTGGGGCGTATTTTTCAGGGAAATGACCACGTCCTCCGGAAGCCGCTCCATCACCCCTGCGATCTCGCCGTGGGCCTGGGGATCGAACACGAAGTCCCGCACCACCAGGGTTTTCCCCGCCTCGTGGATGGGGGCGTACATGGCCCGCAGCACATTGTCGAACCATTCCTCCTTCCGGGCGCCACGGCAGCGCTCACACTGGCAGCGGTTGGATTTGATGGAAACGCGGCTCTCGCCGGTGGCCGGGGCGGTGATGATTCCCGCCACCTCGGGAAATTCCCGGAAAAAGTCCCGGTATTTCACCTGGAGGAATTCCAGCCAGAAGGGGTCTGTGGCGCAAATGTGGCCGTCGTTGACCAAATTGGGATAAAATTCCAACAGAATGTCGGGGAAATAAAGCTCCTTATTCTCGATGTACACGTCGATGCCCCGGCGTTTGGCCTGCTCCAGCACCCGTTTTAAGAACGCCCGGCGCTGGTAGGGGCCGGAACGCCTGGTGGGGGTATACCGGTAGAGCTTGCGGAATATGTGGCTGTAGGTCTCAAAGATCGTGTCCCCGGCATTTTCCTCGTACCCGAAGTATTTTCCCGGGTAAATGATCAGGTCGATAAAATCATTGCGGTGGAGAACCAGGGTGTTGAAGTCCAGGTCCTTCATAAAATCCATGGTTTTGATGATCCAGTTGTAATCCCAGGCGTACTGGCTGTGCAGCTCCAGCGCCCGCACCTCAAAGCTTCGATTCTGTCCGTCCATTTCCATCATCCTTTCAGTCCCGTGCTGGCCACGCCTTCCACAAAGTATTTCTGGCAGAGGAAGAACAGGGCCACTGGGGGAACCATAGCCAGAACCGACATTGCCATGGTCTGGTTCCAGCTCACCGTGTCCGTCACGTCCAGAGCCATGCGCAGGGCCAGGGACAGGGGGTATTTTTTCACGCTGCTGATGTAGATTAAGGGGTTCAGGAAGTCGTTCCAGCGCCATACGAACTGGAAAATCACGCAGGAGACCAGGGCGGGCTTGCACAGGGGCAGAATGATGTTCACCAGGGTGCCCCAGGGGCCGCAGCCGTCGATGCGCGCCGCCTCGTCCAGCTCTCTGGGAATCCCGCGGATAAACTGAACCAGCATAAATATAAAGAAGGAATAGGTGGCAAATGCCGCCGGCACGATGAATGGCAGGTAGGTATTCAGCCAGCCCAGCTTGTTGAACAGCATGTACCGTGGAATGATAATCACTTCCGTAGGCAGCATGAGGGAGGCGATCACCAGGGTGAACAGCAGGCCCTTGCCCTTGAACCGGAACCGGGCAAAGCCGTAGGCCACCGGCAGGCTGGAGGCCACTGTCAGAAGTACGGTGGGGATCACCATGACAAAGGTGTTGGCGAAGTAGGTGGCAAAGGTGTACTGACCGCTGCTCTGCCAGCCTTTGGAGTAGCCGTCCCACAGAATCTCGGTGGGCATCAGGGACAGGGAGCTGAAAATCTCCCGGTTGGTCTTGAAGGACGCGGAGATCATCCAAAGCAGGGGATAGACCATCACGATGCCGATGACGGTCAGCAGGCCGTAAGTGATCACAAGTCTGTGCGCGCGTTTCATCAGAATTCACCTCCGTCCTCGTAGAATGTCCAGTAGGGGGACGATTTGAATGTGAGGGCCGTGAACACCAGGATGATCATGAACAGCACCCAGGACTGGGCCGACGCGTAGCCCATTTTGGAGTGCTGGAAGGCGTTCTCGTAGACCATCATGCCGTACAGGTAGGTGGAGTTTAAGGGTCCGCCCTTGGTGATCAGAAACGGGGCGTTAAACTCCTTGAAGGCGTTGATCATCTGCATGATCAGGTTGAAAAAGATGGTGGGCGTAAGCAGGGGCAGGGTGATGGTGAAAAACGTGCGGATCCGCCCCGCTCCGTCCACCCGGGCTGCCTCGCAGAGCTCCGCGGGCACGTTTTTTAACGCCGCCAGAAAAAGCACCATGGAGGAGCCGAACTGCCAGACCACCAGAAGCCCCATGGTCACCAACGCCAGGTTGGGGCTTCCCAGCCAGTCCAGGGCCGGGATATGCAGGTGGGCCAGAAAGGTGTTTACGGTTCCGTTTTTGCTGAACAGGAACTTCCACAGGATCGAGATGGCCACGGAGCCGCCCAGAATGGAGGGCAGGTAGTAAACGGTCCGGTAGAAATTGATGCATTTCAGCTTCATATTTAAGATCATGGCGATGATTAGGGCAAATACCAGCTTGCCCGGCACCGCGATCAGCACGTATTTCACCGTGGCCCAGAGGGACTTGTAGAACACCCGGTCCCGGGTAAACATCTGGATGTAATTTTTAAAGCCCACGAATTTCATGGACTTTAACAGCGAGAAGTCCGTGAAGGAATACACAAAGGACGCCACAAAGGGATACAGTTGGAATATCAGAAATCCAATGATCCAGGGCAGTATAAACAGGTACGCCACAGGCTGGTGATCTGTCCGTTTCATCTTATCATCTCCTAATCGTCGGGGTGGTGCTGTTGAATGATTGGTTTACAAGGGGTGGCCCGCTGGGGGGCGTCCCGGCAACAGTTCTCGTTCAACAGGAAGGGGCATTGCGTCCGTTTGATCGATCCGGCAATACCCCTTGGCAATTTTGTCTCTATTTTACAGGTTACGCACTGCGGGGCCGCGGCTTCAGCCTCACGGTTTGATGGTTTCCAACAGCGCTTCCAGCTCGGACCGGAATTCGGCCGCCGCTTCCTCCGGGGTCATCTGAAGGTAGCCGACCTCCTGGATGTAGTCTTTTAAGAGCACCAGGACCTCCGAATTCAGGCTGGGTCCGTTCTCCGCTGCTCCGGCTCCGCTGAGGGCCTGGGCCACCATGGTGGAGACCTTTCCGTCAATAACGCCTTCCTCCACCAGCTGCTCCTTGGCCGTCTCGTTGGCCGGAATTCCACGTGTATCCTTGAGAACGGAGATGGCTTCCGGATCATTCAACATATAGTTGATAAAGTCCGCTGCCACATCCGGGTGCTTGCTGTTGGCCGAGATGGTGAGGAACACCGACGGGGTCACCAGGATTCCGGGATCCACGGCGTCCTTTGCCACCGGGTAGCGCAGGGTCGCCAGTTCGAAGTCGCTGGCCTTGGCGATGCCGGGCACCAGGGAGGAGGAAGTGGGGAAAATTCCCAGATCCTGGTTCAGCCAGTTGGGATTCTGATCCGCGTACACGGTCTCGTAGAGCACGCCCTCTGCAAAGGGAGGCACGGTCCCGGTCTCCACCAGTTGTCTCTCATAGTCGAATATCTTCGCCATCTCCTCGGCGGTAAAGCCCGGGGTGTAGTCGTCCTTCACCAGGTTCTGGCCGTTCATCTGTTTTAAGATCGCCTTGACCATGTAGACCCAGTGATCCGCGTGATTGTACATGAGGTGTTTGGAGGGGTCCTGTTCCTGCACCTTTTTTCCGTTCTCCAGCACGGTCTCCCAGGTCCAGTCGTCGCTTGGCTCAACGCCGTACTGTTTTAAAAATTCCACGTTGTACAGATAACCCATGCCGTTGATTCCCACCGGAAGGCCGATCAGGTAATCGCCCTTTGCCCCGTATATTTTCGCAAAATCCATGTCGAATCCGCTCATGTCAATCTGACCCGCCAGGCTGTTCATGTCCACGAACAGTTCGCCCTGGGCGGTGAGATCGCTGACCCACTTGTAGTCCACGGAAATGATGTCCGGCTCCGTTCCTCCGCCCAACTGGGTCTGAAGCTTCTGATAAAATGAGTCAAACGCCCCGTATTCCCCCTCAATGGTGACGTTTGGGTGCTTTTCCATGTACATGTCCATCACCTTTAAGGTCGCTTCGTGGCGGGTATCGGCTCCCCACCAGGAAAAACGGATCGTCACCTTCTCATCGGAGGCGGTTTTCGCTGCCTCCTCCTTACCCGGTGAGGACTCAGCCGCGGCGCCGGAGGTCCCGGAATCCGCAGCCTGTGTCCCAGAAGGCGCTTTTGTTTCCCCGCCTCCCCCGGAAGAACAGGCCGACAGACCCACCGCCATGGCTGCCGCAATCAAAAGCGCAGTTGCCTTTTTCATATTTTTTCTCATCTGATACCTCTCCCTGTCTGTTTTTGTGGAGGCCGGCACACCCTCATGCCGGCCGGTTGCGATTCACGTTGGCCTCGGTGAAATGTTCTGTTACGTTCTGTTTTTATTTTATCATTTGCCGCCCGGGCTTGTACATCGACATGTTTTTAGATTGTATGCATTTGTTGGGGCAGGGCCCGCTTTGTTTTTAGATTTCCATAATAATTGACCGTTTGTCTTTCATGATTTCCTAATAATTTTTATCTTTTTTTCATGGAACGTCCATATTTTCCTCACATTTTTCCGGTATGATAATATATGTAAAGCAAAGAAAGCTTTTTCATACTCATATCGGACGGGTAAAACCGTCCGACCCCCCTATCAACATTTTCTTTTTTACAAACTATAATATACCTACCATTCCCACGCAGGTGCTGAGCCTGCGAAAGAAAGAGATAAAGGCGAGCAATACCGTGATCCCACACGGCGAGCCTTTATCTCTTTTTTTGTCGTGCAATTAAGAAACGGCGCCACCGCTTCGCCAAAAATTTTATCGAAAACGGCGGCGATATTGCATTTCTCTCAGACCTTCTTGGGCATGATAGCATAGAGACCACCCACATTTACCTGCGGCGGACCAGTACGGAGCAGGCTATTCTTTTCAACCGGGTCGTAGACTGGTGAGTTCTGCCCCGCCCGCGGTCATACGTTGCTTTTTTGGCCAAAACACAGTATGATAATAACAGCATTTTCAATCGACTGAGTAAAGGAAGAATCAATATGTACACTTACACCTGGTACCAATGGCTGCTAATCTTTTACACTTACTGCTTTTTCGGCTGGATTTTCGAGTCCACCTACGTGTCGTGCAAGACGCGCCGGTTTGTGAACCGCGGTTTCCTGCGGCTTCCCATGCTGCCCCTTTACGGCACCGGGGCCGTGATGATGCTGTGGGTGTCCCTGCCGCTGAAGCACAACGTGTTCCTGGTGTACATTTCCGGAATGATCGCCGCCACGGTGCTGGAGTACGTCACGGGCTGGGCCATGGAACGGCTGTTTAAGATGAAATACTGGGATTACAGCAACCAGCGCTTTAATCTGAACGGGTATATCTGCCTGAGTTCCTCCATTGCCTGGGGATTTCTTACAATTTTCCTCACGGAGATCGTGCATCCGCCCATCTCCCGCCTGGTGCTTCTGCTCCACCCCATCCCCGCCCTGATCACGGTTGGCGCTGTCACTGTCATGTTCACGGCGGATGCCGTGCAGTCCGTGCGGGCGGCCCTGGATCTGGCTAAGGTGCTGGACGCCATGACCAAAATGCGCGCGGAGCTGGATGATATCCAGGTGCAGATGGCACTGCTCAAAAGCGAGACCAGCAAACGGGTGTCCGAGGCGCGGGACGAGGCGGCCCAGCGCCTGGATCTGTTGAAATCCGAGGCGGCCGCAAAGGCCGGAGCCATCGGCGAATCCACCGTCAGCCGCATGGAGGGTAAGGCGGCGCGGTTGAGCGAGTTCGTGGAGGACACGGCGGAGCGCATGGGCGAATTTGTGGAGGATACCGCGGAGCGCATGGGCGAGTTCGTGGAGGGTACCGCGGATAAGGTGGCCCGGACGGCGGAACGCCTGTCCTCCCTCACCGAGGATGCCGCGGCCCGCGTTTCAAGCGTTCTGGCCCAGCGGGCCCAGGCGGATTCCGACGCCGGAACGTCCCAGGCGGGCGGACGGCTGGAACTCTCCGGCGGGGCTGCGGATACGGCCGCCAAAGCGGAGGCCGCGGACCGGGAACGCCGGGAACGCCTGGCCGCTCTGTCCCAGCGTCTGACCGCTCTTACGGAGAAACGGCATCAACTCTCCTCCCACATGGATTTCTACCGCCGCAGCCTCTTAAAGGGCAATCCCTCCGCTTCCTCCTCCCGCTTCAGCGAGGCTTTAAAGGAGCTGCGGGAAAATGCGGGGCGCAGGCAGAAGGACGGGGACGGCAAGCCGGAAACTATGGACTGATCCTATGAATGGACGATAAAACAGGGGCAGGATTCGCACAATCGCGAGTCCTGCCCCCTGTTTTATTTACAATCATCATCTTAGATGCAATCCGGCTGAAGTTGCAGATTTTCCAGCGTCCGTCCGGTCTTTCCGTAATCCGTACCGTTGATTTTTCCCGATATCTGGAAAAACGCCTCTGTCAGCGCAACCGGCACGCCGTAATGTCTGGCCAGCGAGATCAGCATCGCCACGCCGCAGGACGCATCCTCAGCCACATAGCGGTGGCTGAAATCCGACGGCCCGTCCAGAGAGCGGAAAATATCCAGCTCCGGATGCCTGCCGTACTCCATAATCCGCTCCATTAAGCCCCTGGACCGGCCCTTGTAGATCTGAAGCCCCGCCGTCTGAAGCACCCGGTCCCGCTCCTCCTCCAGCTGGTCAATACAGTCCACCAGTACCTGACCCATGCCGTCCATAAACAGGCAGAAATCCTTGTTCTTCCGCTCAATCGACACTGCGTTGAGCACAGCGCCCGCCAGGTGGCTGGTCACATTGGGGGAATTCAGCGCGGCCTCAATAATATTCTCCCCCTTCTCCATGGAAAACACACTGCCAAACGCGGCTTCCAGCTTCGGATAATCCTCCGACGGGTAGGCTGCCGCCCGAACGGTCCCCAGCGGTAGGGCCACTGTGATCACACCGGCCCGTTTCCGGCGGCAGGCCCACAGATTGCCCGACAGTTCCCCTGTCACCGCGTCCTCTTTAAAGTGCCTGCGCATGACCGCCGACCCCAGATTGCCGGGAGACAGAAGGAATACGTGATCCGCCCTCACATAAGGGCCGCAGCGCCGGGCGATCTCCTCCTGCCTGCCGTAGGAAACGCAGACAAGGATCCGCTGGTTTTCCAAAAGCGTCCGCTCGAAATCCGTGGTAATGCAGCAGGGCATTTGCGGATTGTCCGACTTGACTGCCCCCTCCAGGCAAATCCCGCTCTGGCTGCAAATCGCCGGAAAGTCCCCCGCCTGTTCTTCCGTGTCGCAAAGTGTCACTTCCCATCCGTTCATGGTCAGATAGGCGGCTGTAGCGCAGCCTGTGGCGCCGCTTCCGATCACTGCTAATTTTCGGTCCATATTATTTCTTCAAAGCTCCTTTTTTAAAGAGTTGGTATGCCCACACCACCGCGATTACGATGAGCAGGAGCATCATCCACAGCGCCTGGGCGTTGAACCAGCCCACGCCCATAACCGCCGCGATGACAGCGCCCACCAGGTAAGGCACAGAGGCCACCTTGGGGTCCTTCATAAAAATCATCACGCCCAGAGCTCCGAACAGAGCTGCCATAACGTTGTTGATACCGGGTGCGATCACCGGATGGGACAACACCGGATAGATAATCGTGACAAATACCATTGCAAGCGCCACCATGACGGTGGAGACCAGCGTGGAAACGCCTACCGCCAGAGTGGCCACCACGTCTCCCTCCTTGGTTCCGGCTTCCACTCCCATGATCCCCTGGCTGTTAACCACGCAGGGCACCTTCATCTGCCCCACATTGCCGGTGGTGAAGGCCATGTAGGTGGCTCCCGCTCCCAGCACCGGTGCAAAGGTAAACGGCTCCACCAGACCGTTCAGCCCGAAGGCCGCCAGAATACCGCCTGTAGCCACCGCCACCTCGGCCCAGTCAATGGCCACCTGATAGCGCAGCGCCACGCCCAGTACAGGCAGGAACATGGTCGCCAGAGCCAGCGCCATGGTGACGCGGCCGTAATAGTGCACTTTATTGTCGTACGCGCTGAAAATGGAGCCCTCAGACGCATTTTCCTGATTCTTTCCCATGCTTTTTCCCCCTTATCACTTTACGATCCCGGCAGCCGATACGATGATACACATCAGCACTCCGGCGATAATGCCGAACGACAGGCCAAATTCCTTAAACAGACTGTGTTTCTTGCCGATCTGGTTGCAGGCGAACATCACAATCGCACCGGTGATGGTGGCGATAAAGGGAAGCACAGCCGTCACATTCACATAATACGGGATGGTAAGGCGCGCGATGATGCCGGTGAAGGCGGCCGCAGTGCCGATCACCATGAAGGGATTGGACTTTTTCGCCTTGCGCAGCGTCTTGTCGTAGGACTTGAGCGTGATCAGCGTATTCAGCGGCGCAACCGACATTCCCAGGTTCATGCACATCATGATGGTCAGGAAGCCGGCCAGCGTCAGCTCGCTGTAGTCCGCGGCTCCAGTGGCCGAGAGGCCCACTCCGGCGGCAACCGCCTCATATGCGCCCGCCCCGATGTTGCTGAGGCGCAGCCAGGGGAAGAATTTGCCGATGCTGACGGACAGGGCCACCAAAAGCGTGACCAGGGTCAGGCTGGGGATAATGGAAAAGGTTGCCGACGTTTTGACACACTGTTTCATCTTTTCCTCGTCAAATCCAATTTCAATGCCCTGTTTCCAGGCCAGACGGATAAACAGGATCGTCTGCACCAGAATCACACACACCGGAATGGCACAGAGTATAAACATAAATCCACTGTTGGCAATATCCAGATAATTCATACGTTCTCCCTCCCTGTACTACTGCTTCTGCCGGTCTTCAAACCTCATAAGCGGAAACGGTTTGCGCTTTGCAAAGATCTGACGGCTCAGCTCCCGGTCGCTGTCCACCATGGCGTACAGCGCGGTGTGGCCGATCATGTTGATGGACTCGTCCGCATTGGCGGCCAGCACCCCCTGATTGTTGGCCAGACGAACTCCGGCCAGGGCCAGGTTTGCCGCCTCTATGCCGATGCCCGTGCCGGAGGAGATTCTCAGGGCGCAGGCCAGCTTCGCTCCGTCGCACACCACGCCGAAAATGTTGGGGATGGTGTTCTGGATGGCGTTCTCCACCTGCTGCTGCGTCCCCCCGTGGAGCAGAACCGTGCCGGCCGCAACGCCGATGGCCGCCGCAACCTCGCAGGAGCACATGGACGGGTCTTTGCCGATGCGGTGAATGATGGCGATGGCAAGGCAGTAGCTGAGCGCGATCCCCCGCTGCATAGCCTCGTCTCCCAGCCCCAGCTCCCTGGCCTGAACTACGATGGGCATGGAGGCCGCGATGCCCACATTCCCCTTGTTGGCGCAGCTCATGGCCGGACGGTTCACACCGGACATGCGCGCCTCGCAGCCAGCCGCGGCATAGGCCTTGGCCTTGGTGATCAAATTCCCGTCCTGGCTGTTGTAAAGCGCGGTTCCGATGCCGGCCCCCAGATTGCGGGTAATGGTCTCATTGGCCAGCTCCGTGTTGAGCTCAGCGGCTTTCAGCAGGAGATCGAATTCTTCAATGGGTGTGGTAGTGGCAAACTCGTAAAAGTCTTTGACCTTGTATTTCAGCATAGGGGAGGCGGCGTCCTGAGCGCCCTTGTCTTTCTCGTACTGCTCGATAACCTCGCCGTTGCGCTCCTTTAAAATCAGTCCGTCGCTGCGCTCCGCGGTTACGGAACGCCCGGTTCCGCGGTCAGTCTCAATGGTGATATCGATGTAGATGTTCATATCCTTGCGCTCCCACATCGGATGCACTTCAACCAGTTCAGCTACCTTGCGCGCCTTCTGTTCCCCCTCGGGGGTCACATTGTGAAGCACTTCCAGACCGGCCTTCGGATCCCCGCAAACAGCGCCCAGTGCGATGGCCATCTCCACGCCCAGCATCTCCGTGCCCGGAAATGCAACATCGTCGATCTTGCTGGCCATTCCCCAGTCAATCTTTGCCACGATGCGTTTGATCTCTCCCCCGATCGCATCGTAGGCCTGAGCCGCTCCGAAACATACCCCGATCGGTCCGGTGCACCCCAACGCCGGTTTCACTTCTTTTCTGAGAATTTCAAGCAGTTCCTGATTCATTTGTACGTCCTCCTCCATTTTAGTTTGCTTCCCGAAGGCATGGGAAATTTGAATCAGCCCTATGCCTTATAGTCTGTGATGATCAGATACTCTTCCATGGCTTCCAGCGCCTCCTCCAGATTCCGCTCCTTAACCGCCCTGATGATCTTCTTGTGCAGCAGTGAACCTTCGCCGGAAATCGGCAGCGCCTCCGTGGAATCCTCCAGCTTACCGGCAATCACCTTTCGGATGGCCTTGATCAACTCTGTGAGAATGGAGTTGCCGGAGGCCATTGCCAGCGCGTTGTGGAACTCGAAATCCCGGCTTTGCATCTCATCCGGCGAAATCCCCGGCTCATCCATGCGCCAGTCCGCCCGCTCGATGGCCTTGATCTCCTCGTCCGTGGCCCTCTGGACCGCCAGCTTCACCGCCTCGGTCTCCAGAATCTCCCGCAGCTCGATGAGCTCGGTCAGATTTCCGATGTCCATGCTGACCAGAATATTCAGGGGGTCCACCAGGCATTCCTTCACCTGGCTGGAGACAAAGGTCCCCTCATTTCTCCTGACAATCATCTTCCGGGCGGAGAATACCTTCATGCACTCGCGGATGGTGGACCTGCCTACGGAAAAACGCTCCGCCAGCTCCATCTCCGTGGGCAGCTTGTCCCCCGGCTTCATATTCAGGATAATGGCCTCCAGTTCTTTCATCACAGTGTCAGACAATCTTATTTTATTTTCCATATTCATACCTTCCTTTAAATTAAGTCTTTCTCATTATCATATCACAGTTTGAGATATTGTGAAAATAAAAAAGAATAACTTTTCATAGTATGACTATAGTCGATCATCTAACCTTCATTGTCCTACAATGGAATTGTATCATCATACATTATAAGTGTCAAGCACATTTCACAATAAAAAGCAGGGTATTGCAGAGGAATTCGTCATTTTCCCTTCTGCAATACCCTGCCGGGTCATTTCATAAGTTTAACTGCGTGCGGCGATGCGCTTTCGCGGCCTGCGCCAACGCATCACAGCATCTGATCCACCATCGCCATCACGGCCTCGCCCAGAGCGGCTGCCTTAGCCTCCGCGTCGTCCAGGGACTCGCCCTTGATGCCGTAGTAGAATTTGATCTTCGGCTCGGTGCCGGACGGCCTTACGCAGATCCATGCGCCGTCGTTCATATCGTAGTACAGCACATTGGACGCCGGAAGTCCGGTGGGCTTCACCTCTCCGGTCTCCATGTCTTTGATGGTATCCAGCTTGTAGTCCCTTGCGGACAGCACCTTGTAGCCGCCCACCTCGGTGGGGGTGTTCTGGCGCAGGTTCTCCATGATCGCCTGGATCTTGGCCAGCCCCTCGATGCCGGACAGGCCGATGGATTTCACCGCATCCTTGTAGTAGCCGTATTTCTCATACATGTCCAGCATAGCGTCCCACAGCGTCTTGCCCTGCTTTTTGTAGTAAGCGGCGGCCTCGCAGAGGGCGGCGGTGGCGGAGATGGCGTCCTTGTCCCTGGCGTAGGTGCCGATCAGGCAGCCGTAGCTCTCCTCCATGCCAAAGAGGTAGGTGCCGTGGCCGCTGGCCTCATTTTTCAGAATCTGCTGTCCGATCCACTTGAAACCGGTCAGCACCTCGATGAGCTCCGCTCCGTAGGCATCGGCCACAGCGTCGATCAGGTTGGTGGAGACGATGGACTTGATCACCTGGCCGTCCGCCGGGATCTTGCCCGCGGCCTTCTTCTGGCTGAGCACATACTCGCACAGCAGAGAGCCGGACATATTGCCGGTCAGCGGAATGTAGTCGCCGGACTTGGCGTCCTTCACGTACACGCCCAGACGGTCCGCGTCGGGGTCGGTGGCCAGCACCAGGTCCGCGTCCTTCTCCCGGGCAAGCTTCAGTCCCAGCTCAAAGGCCTCCGCGGCCTCGGGATTGGGATAGCTGACGGTGGGGAATTCCCCATCGGGCAGCTCCTGCTCCGGAACCACGTAAACGTGGGTGAAGCCCAGCTCCTTCATCACCCTTCTGGCCGGGATGTTGCCGGTTCCGTGAAGGGGGGTGTAGATGATGGTGATCTGGTCCTGCATCTCGTCGATGGCCTGCTGGTTCACCACCTGGGCCTTCACCTGGGCGATGTATTTGTCGTCGATGTCGGCGCCGATTACCTGATACAGGCCGGCAGCCGCAGCGCTGGCCTCGTCCGTGGTCTTAACCGTGGACAGGTCCTCGATGGCCAGAACTTCCTCGGTCACGCCCTTGTCGTGGGGCGGGGTGAACTGGGCGCCGTCCTCCCAGTATACCTTGTAGCCGTTGTACTCCGGCGGGTTGTGGCTGGCGGTGATATTGATACCCGCGATACAGCCCAGCTCGCGCACTGCGAAGGACAGCTCCGGGGTGGGGCGAAGGGATTCAAACTTGTAAGCCTTGATGCCGTTGGCAGCCAGGGTCATTGCGGCCTCCATGGCAAATTCCGGCGACATGCGGCGGGAGTCGTAGGCGATGGCCACGCCCTTATCCGCGCCGCCCTGCTTGATAATGTAGTTGGCCAGCCCCTGGGTCGCCCTTCTCACCACATAGATGTTCATGCGGTTGATGCCCGCGCCGATCACGCCGCGCAGGCCGGCGGTTCCGAACTCCAGGTCCATATAGAAACGCTCTTTGATTTCATTTTCATCGCCCGCAATGGCGCGAAGCTCTTCTTTTGTCGTTTCGTCGAAATAGGGGTTGTTCAACCACTCTTCATAGATTTTCATGTAATCCTTCATAGCATCATACTCCCTTCTGTTTCAGCCTTTCCGCTGGGTATTTCTGATTAAGATTATACTATACCCCACCAGAAAAAGGAAGTACAAATTCGCCCCCGGAGGTCCATAACGCTCCTCATATCCCCGCAAATATCTGTTCCAAAAACCGGTTTCTCACCGGCTGCTGTTCTTCCAGGCTGCGCAGCTTCTCGATATTGCGGGCCGGAATCCAGGCTTTGTTTGCGTTGTAGTAAAAATTGATCTGCTTCCAATATTTCTCCGGATACAAAAACATATAGTACAGGCAGCGCATCTCCTTGGAGCTCATGTCCAGCACGCGCTCGTAGGCATCCATCATGGAGCGGCCCAGGTCCACGTTCCAGTTGTGTTTTTCCATGACCTTGCGCATGAAGCGGTACAGGTCCGTGGACTGCACGCCCAGATGCATCCGGTTGTACTCGATGATGGCGGTGTAGCCGTCTCCCATGAGCAGATGATGCTGGTCTAAGTCTCCGTGGCACAGGTACAGGGGTTTTGAATCCTCACCGTCCAGGGAGGCGGCCCTGGTTTCCTCCCACAGCCCTTTTAGTCCCTCCACCGCCTGGACCGCCTGCTCGTAAAACATATTGTAATTGCCGATCACACAGAGCTCGAATTCAGACTTTTTCCGCTTGCCCCGTATGTAGTTCCTGGCCCGCTGCAGCTCCCGGTTGTGGCGCTCCAGCTCGGTCTCCAACGGTTCGATCAGGATGGAGCCCATGTTCCACTCCTCCTGAAACGGCACTCTGCGCAGGCTTTTGTGCAGCATAGCCAGCCGGGAGGCCGCCAGGCGGATCTCCCGGTTATCCTTCAAGTCGCATTCCCGGTCCAGAAACCAGTCCTTTAACACATAGCGCGTCCCGTCCCCGGCGATGGACAGAAGGCTGCCCTCCCGGTTGCGGACATAGCGGTCCGCCCGCAGTGCGCCGCCGGTATCCAACTGGTCCAGGACCTGGTCCTCAAATTCCAGACGTTTTACGGTTCCCCGGTATTCCTTCAGCAATTTGCAGCCGTCCTCCGTCTCGCAGATCCAGGACCCGCGGCCCTTGCGGACGGAAAAGATTTCCAGTTCATATTGTTCCAGCGCTTCCACATACTTCTCGTTCATTTCAACCCCTCCACACTCTAACTAGTCGAAACGGGAAGTGCCGTTTCAGCTACTTCTAGGGTATGAAGGGAACAGGGAGAATATGAGCGAATAGTGGTGAATGGGACGGCACTGCATCAAAAGAACGGGGCAGACGGCAATTCCGGACCGGTCCGGAATCGCGTCTGCCCCGCTTTTGGGTATGGGTGTGTTTACACAGTGATAGAATCAGTTTTCCCCGTTCCAGTGCAGGCGGTGAAGCTGCCCCGCCGGGTTGAGCTCTCCGAACCGGTTCTGCCGCAGCGCCTCATAAAGCACAATGGACACGGAATTGGCCAGATTCAGGGAACGGATTTCGCCCCACATGGGAATCCGCACGCAGTAAGGCTCGTTGGCCACCAGAATTTCCTCCGGGATTCCCGCGCTCTCCTTGCCGAACATCAGATAGCAGTCCGGCCGGTAGGCGGGCTCGGTGTAGAGCCGGTGCGCCTTGGTGGTGGCAAAATACAGGTTGCCGATCGCCTGGGGATTGCGGTCCAGGAAGTCCTGGTAATCGGCATAGACCTGCACGTCCAGCTTATCCCAGTAGTCCAGCCCCGCGCGCTTGATGGCTTTCTCGTTGAGCTTAAAGCCCAGGGGTTCGATCAGATGGAGCCGGGTGCCGGTGGCCACGCAGGTGCGGCCGATGTTGCCGGTGTTGGCCGGCATCTCGGGCTCCAGAAGTACAATGTTCATCATCTAAGTCACGCCTTTCCGTCACGCCGGCTCACAAAACGTCCGATGCGGCCTAAGGCTTCCTTTAAGTTCTCCAGGGAGTAGGCGTAGGAGATGCGGACAAAGCCCTCCCCGCAGTCGCCGAAGGCGGTGCCGGGAACCACGGCCACCTTCTCCTCCTTCAGCAGGGTGGTGGCAAATTCCTCCGAGCTCATGCCGAACCGGCTGATGTTGGGGAAGGTGTAGAAGGCCCCCAGCGGCTCGAAGCAGTCGATATTCATCTCCTTAAATGCATGGAGCAGGTAGCGGCGGCGCTGGTTGTAGGACTCGCGCATCATAGCCACGTCGCCGTCGCCGTTTTTCATGGCCGAGATGGCCGCGTACTGGCTGGTGGTGGGCGCGCACATGATGGCGTACTGGTGGATCTTTAACATCTGCTCCAGAATGTTGGCCGGAGCGCAGGCGTAACCCAGACGCCAGCCGGTCATGGCGTAGGCCTTGGAGAAGCCGTTGATCAGGATGGTCCGCTCCTTCATGCCGGGAAACGCGGCGATGGTGTGGTGGCGCTGGCTGTATGTAAGCTCGGAATAGATCTCGTCGGAGATGACAAAAAGATCCTTCTCAATGACAATTCTGGCAATTTCTTCCAGTTCTTCCTTCTCCATAATGGCGCCGGTGGGGTTGTTGGGGAAGGGGAGCACCAGGATTTTGGTTTTGTCGGTGATCTTCTCCAGAAGCTTTTCCGGGGTCAGCTTGAACTGATCCTTCTCCTCCAGCTCGATGACGACCGGAACGCCGTCCGCCAGCACCACACAGGGCATGTAGGACACGTAGCTGGGCTGGGGGATCAACACCTCGTCGCCCGGGTTTAACATGGCGCGCAGGCCGATGTCGATGGCCTCACTGCCGCCCACGGTGACCAGCACCTCGTGGTCCGGGTCGTAGAGCACGTCGCAGCGGCGCTTCAAATACTCGCAGATTTCCACCTTCAAAGGCCGCAGGCCTGCGTTGGAGGTGTAGAAGGTGCGTCCTTTTTCCAGGGAATAGATGCCCTCCTCGCGGATATGCCAGGGCGTGTCAAAATCCGGCTCGCCCACGCCCAGGGAGATGGCATCGCTCATCTCGCTGACAATGTCGAAAAATTTGCGGATCCCGGAAGGGGGAATCTGCACGATTTTATCGGATAATGGATTTCTCATGGGGTAATCAACATCCTTTCGTCCTGCACCGGATCGCTGATGATGGTGCCGTGGTCCTTATACTTTTTCAGTACAAAGTGGGTTGCCGTGCTCAGAACAGACTCCATGGGCGCCAGGCGCTCGGACACGAACTGCGCCACCTGGCGCATGGTCTTGCCCTCGATGAATACGGTGAAGTCAAAGGAACCGCTCATCAGGTACACGGCCTCCACCTCGCTGAACTGGTAAATCCGCTCCGCGATCTTGTCAAAGCCCATGCCTCTCTGGGGGGTCACCTTCACCTCGATTAAGGCAACCACCTTCTCGTCGCTGGTATTGTCCCAGTTGATCAGGGTGTGGTAGCCGCAGATGATGTGCTCCTTCTCCATCTGCGCGATCTCGTTGGCCACCGCCACCTCGCTCTCGCCCAGCAGGATCGCCAGATCTTTTATATCAATTCTGCTGTTTTTCTCCATAACCGCAAGTATACGTTCTCTCATAATTTCCTCTCCTCTTTTCTATGTCTGCCGCTCATCGCCGCATATCTTATCATATTCATCCGGCTGGGGCCGCTCCAGAAAACCGGCGCTCTCGCCGCCGTGGCTCATCCTGCGGGCCGTGCCCGGGATCACGCTTCCGATCACCGCGGCCGGTATCCCCGCCGCCTCCAGGGCGCGCACCGCCCGCCCACCATTGTCCGCGGCGGCCACAAAGCCTCCACCCGAGCGCAGCCGGTAGGGGTTCAGCCCGTAAAGCTCGCAAATCTCCACCGTGGCCTGGCGGATGGGAATCCGGCGCAGGTCAAACTCGATGCCCGCGTTAAAAACCCCTGATAAATTCCAGAGGGCAGCTAATACGCCGCCCTCTCCCAATCCTTCATAAGCTGTTATATCCGCTCCCAGGTGTTCCTCTGCCCATACGGCGGGCGAAGATTCCGTGGGACCGGCCAGCTGTTTTAAGAATGCGCTGCAGAATCTGCGCTCCAGCTCTTCCCGGCGCGCCCGGGCAATGCCGCAGGCTCCGTCCAGACCGGCGTATCCCGCCATGATCAGGTCCTGTCCGGGTCTCATTTCACCGTCGCGCGTTTCAAAGCCCTGGGGGCCCTGTCCGGCTGTCCTCATTGGGGACCTCCCGGCTGACCCGCCGGATCAGTGGCGGGCGCCGCACTCAGGGGCGGCTCAATCTGACCCGCAACCATGTGGAGAGCTATATGGCTACCGAGGACGTGGCCGTCGCCTCGGTGGGGGACACC
>OJKJ01000080.1_pt1 | contig 81075 bp, 69 predicted proteins | sample 1596491 | NCBI WGS metagenome assembly OJKJ01 (sample SAMEA4350160, study PRJEB24818) | metagenome | biome: human; feature: gut; material: faeces | place: Denmark | collected 2013-09
CTTGAAGGATAATAAAATCTGATGAATGATATGTAAACCTGAGGGCTGGTTTGTATCTCTCTAGGATAAGTGACTTAGCGTAAACGGGTTGAAATATCGCTATATAATTTCAGAAAAACACCAAAAACGAATCATAACAAAACAATCATCGAGCAAAAAATAGACCAAACTGCGATAAGCCCAGTAAGTTCTAATGTACATAGAAATAAACTATGTAACCAAATATTTCAGCTTAAGGAGTTATCGCAACCACATGATTCAAAACAAATAAAATAGAAAATTTAAGCTACCCTCTACTAGCAGTGAAATTATCGGTCTAATTCATCAGTGTATTTAACTATTTATCATGCAATTACTAGTTATTAATATTGATAAATATGCTAACCAACTGTAAGTTTTACGTTTTTCCTGTGTGACATAGGAGCGGTACAATAATTTAGCAAGAAAGCACTATATTAAAGAATAATAGTAAAAAAACAGAGGGATACTTATCTAAGCTTATGATAAGTATCCCTCATATTGATAATACGTTCAAATATCAAACTAAATCTTAGGTACATACATATTAAGTGAAACCAACACCGCCACCGCTCGAATAAAACGAAAATTTAATTCTATAAATATATTATTAATCCATCTTCTATGCTTTTCAAATCACAGCTAGGCGGCAAGAGAGCGAAGCCCTAGGAGCATACATAAGTATGTGACTAGGGTTCGTGAATGCAGCCAACAACGCTGTGGTTTGAAAGGCGACGAAGATTAGGCAGGGTTATCGATATCGACAAACTCTGCATCTAACCCCTGCTCATCGACTAACCACTGAGTCAACGCCTTGATCCCATAACGCTCCGTTGCGTGATGCCCTGCACTGTAGAAATGGATCCCCATTTCTCTTGCTATATGAATGGTTTGCTCGGAAACTTCCCCTGTTACAAAGGCATCTACGCCAAATTCCGCCGCTTGTAGGATGAAACCTTGCCCTCCTCCTGTACACCATGCAATTTGGCGAATTTCTTCTTTTGCATTATCACCACAATGAAGAACTTTACGGCCAAGACGAGTTTCTAAGCGAGACGTTAATTCTGAAGGTGTAATAGGTTGATCAAAAAAACCAAATGGCATTAATGGGTCGATTTGGCCGTTCACCTGCACCCCCATAATATAAGCAAGCTGGGTATTATTACCTAACTGGTGATGTGCATCTAATGGGAGGTGATAACCATATAGGTTGATATCATTCGCTAATAATGTTTTTAAGCGATTTCTCTTCATGCCTTTGATAATGGCTGGCTCATTTTTCCAAAAATAGCCATGATGAACAATGACGGCATCAGCTTTCTTTTCAACAGCAACATCCAGCAATGCTTGGCAAGCTGTCACCCCTGTGATGATTTTATGTACATGAGGCCGCCCTTCAACTTGCAATCCATTCGGTGAAAAATCTTGGAACTCACTAATTTTCAATTCGTCATTAATGATTTCTTCTAATCTTAAATTATGCATTATGTTGTCCTTTTTACTGCACAGCTAAACGGTTTATCCACCAGTTTGAACGTAATTGACTGATAATCAATAAGCATAAACGGAAACATAATTTTTTTCTGTGTTATTTAGAGCAAATCGAGGGCATTAATCGATAAAAATTCAGGTGGATAGTAAATGAAAGTAAGAAAATAAAAAAACAAAACCCCCACAATTCAACATCGTAGGGGTTATTACTCGCCATTAAGTACTAAATTAGCGGTGGCTTTCCAGCGTTGTCTCTGAACGTTCTAGCCAAACCGGTTTATCACTGGTTTTTGCCCAAACTTTATGTAAATGGCTATAAAACTTTGCTCTTTTTGGATAAAAAACCATAACCGGAAACGCAATAATGCCAGCTGTTACAGCAGCAGTGCGGCGTGCAAGTACCTGATTACGGGAATATTCGCGATATGTGGACATCGGTATCCTCCTTCAGTTGCCACTTTATTTGTCGATTCCAGCTTTGCTCTACCATTCCCCATTAACACACATTTCCCATTAACACAGTAGTAAAGAGCGACTAAAACCGAACAGATAATATGAAATATATTGACTGTAGATAGGATATCGCAAATTGTGTAATAAAACTACTCATCTGACCACTTAGTATGTAAATTTTTCTAAAAAATCTGTTCATTCCGTATTTTTATTACATTTTTTAACCAATTAATGTTTTATTTGTACATTTAAATTACAATTATTTAACAAATAAATTAATAAAACCACACGCCACTTTCTCTATTAAGCACTCTCTTCTTGCTCGATAAATAACCATTTTTATACTTTTTTTACACCCTACCCGTGATTTTTATCAGCTTCTTTACAACGAACTCTTTAGCCTTATCTCATGGAAATAATAAGGAGAAAATACTGTGTCATTACTTTCCATTATTGGGGCAGTTCTCGTTGTTTTACTGCTGGCGTATCTGATTTATGCCCTGCTTAACGCGGAGGATTTCTGATATGACTACCACTACATTGTTATTTTTAGGTAGTTTTTTACTGATCTTATTCATCTTAGCAAAACCTTTAGGTAACGGTATTGCTCGGCTAATCGACAATGATATACCTCGTCGGTTAGCAAGCAGTGAGTCCTTACTTTGGCGCCTTGCTGGAGTCAAACAACCAGGGCGTGAAATGGCTGAGATGAATTGGCGACAATATGCCTTAGCAATTGTATTATTTAATCTTTTAGGCTTTGTTTTATTATTCGTTATTTTAATCTGCCAAGGCCGTTTACCTCTTAACCCTCAACACTTTGAAGGGATGAGCTGGGATTTAGCCTTTAATACCGCGGTTAGTTTTGTTACTAATACTAACTGGCAAGCCTATAGCGGCGAAAATACATTAAGTTATTTAAGCCAAATGGCAGGGCTGACTGTACAAAACTTTCTTTCCGCAGCGACAGGCCTTGCTGTGGCCTTCGCAATTATTCGTGCTTTTTCACACCATGGCAATAAAACTGTCGGTAATGCGTGGTTAGATATTTACCGCATTACTGTGTATTTGCTTTTCCCTTTAGCGATTATTTTTGCGCTATTTTTTGTCAGCCAAGGTGTGATCCAAAATTTTTCCAATTATTTACTTATTCATCCTTTAGATAGCAGTGAACAGCTATTACCGATGGGGCCAGTTGCGTCCCAAGAAGCGATAAAATTGCTCGGCACAAATGGTGGCGGGTTCTTCGGCTCTAATTCATCGCACCCTTTTGAAAACCCAACTGCACTGAGTAATTTTGTGCAAATGTTAGCGATTTTCCTAATCCCTACTGCACTTTGCTTTGCCTTTGGTCGTGTCGTTGGTAACAACAAGCAAGGCCATACCTTACTCTGGGTTATGGGGATCATTTTTGTGGTTGCTGCCATAGTCGTAGTTAAAGCGGAATATGTGGGAAACCCATTTTTAGCCGAACTGCATGCCACTAGCTCTGCCAATATGGAAGGAAAAGAGAGTCGTTTTGGGATTGTCGGCTCCGCTTTGTTTGCCGTCGTCACCACCGCAGCCTCTTGTGGAGCGGTTAACGCCATGCATGACTCCTTTACTGCAATGGGTGGAATGGTGCCGATGTGGTTAATGCAAATTGGTGAAGTGGTATTTGGCGGTGTCGGTTCCGGTTTATACGGCATGTTGCTATTTGTATTACTCGCAGTCTTCCTTGCTGGTCTCATGATTGGCCGTACACCTGAATACCTGGGTAAAAAAATTGAAGTGCGTGAAATGAAAATGGTCGCACTGGCGATTTTAGTCACCCCAACCTTAGTGCTACTTGGTACAACTATTTCATTAATGACCGAAGCTGGGCGTGTAGGGATTTTAAATCCAGGCGCGCATGGGTTTAGTGAAGTGCTATATGCCTTTTCTTCTGCCGCCAATAATAATGGTAGCGCTTTTGCAGGGCTCAGCACGAATACGCCGTTCTACAATGTGCTACTTGCAATAGCCATGTTTATTGGTCGTTTTGGTGTGATCCTTCCCGTCTTAGCGATTGCAGGCTCAATGGCCAATAAAAAGCCACAAGCCCAAAGCCATGCCACTTTACCCACAACAGGACCTTTATTCATTGGGTTACTTATTTTCACCGTGCTTCTCATTGGCGCACTCACCTTTGTGCCGGCTTTAGCATTAGGGCCAATCGCTGAACAATTACACATTGGTTTTGCAGGATAATGAAGGGAAAAAAATGAAAAATAAACAAACTAAATTATTCAACAATCAATTAATTAAACAATCTATTATTGAATCAATCAAAAAATGTACCCCGCAAGCGCAATGGCGTAACCCAGTGATGTTTGTAGTCTTTATTGGCAGTATTATCACTACGTTACTTTGGTTAGCCATGGTAATGGGTTACACACAAGGTAGTGCTTGGTTCAGTGGAATGATCACCCTTTGGCTGTGGTTTACGGTTATTTTTGCCAACTTTGCGGAAGCGCTCGCTGAAGGGCGTAGCAAAGCACAAGCCCAAAGCTTAAAAGGCGTAAAGCAACAAAGTAACGCAACGCGTTTAGCGTCTGCTTCGCTGGATGCCAATCAAGAAATAGTGAATTCAGATCAGTTACGTAAAGGCGATATTGTGTTGATCCGTGCTGGAGATACCATTCCTTGCGATGGGGAAGTCATCGAAGGCGGCGCCTCTGTGGATGAAAGCGCAATTACAGGGGAATCAGCTCCAGTGATCCGTGAATCTGGTGGTGATTTTTCCTCTGTAACAGGGGGAACTCGCGTACTTTCCGATTGGCTGATCGTGGAATGTACGGTCAACCCCGGTGAAACCTTCTTAGATAGAATGATTTCCATGGTTGAAGGTGCGCAACGCCGTAAAACACCCAATGAAATCGCACTCACCATTTTGTTAACTGCATTAACGATCATTTTCGTCCTTGTCTGTGCAACTTTGTACCCCTTTACCTCTTTTGCCGCAGATTATGCCGGTGCTGGCGATGCAGTTTCTATTTTAGTGTTGATTGCCCTATTAGTTTGTTTAATCCCAACCACCATTGGTGGCTTGCTTTCGTCTATCGGTGTAGCAGGAATGAGCCGCATGCTAGGAGCCAATGTTATTGCCACCAGCGGGCGTGCCGTAGAAGCTGCGGGAGACGTTGACGTTCTATTACTCGATAAAACGGGGACAATTACACTGGGAAACCGCCAAGCCTCGGAGTTTTTACCGCTAACGGGTATCACTGAACAGCAACTGGCTGATGCAGCACAATTATCTTCTTTAGCCGATGAAACACCAGAAGGCCGCAGTATTGTGATACTGGCAAAACAAAAATTCAATTTACGTGAAAGAGATATTCATGCCCTGAATGCGACTTTTGTTCCTTTTTCTGCAATGACGCGTATGAGTGGAGTCAATATTGGCGAACGGATGATCCGCAAAGGCTCTGCGGATGCGATCCGTCGTTATATTGAAGCTAACCACGGTAAATTCCCAGTAGAAGCCGATCAACTGGTCGAAAAAGTTGCTCATTTGGGAGGAACCCCACTCGTTGTCGTTGATAACCAAACTGTATTAGGGGTTGTGGCACTCAAAGATATCGTTAAAGGTGGAATGAAAGAGCGTTTTGCTCAAATGCGCAGTATGGGCATAAAGACCGTGATGATCACGGGGGATAACCATTTAACCGCAGCTGCTATTGCGGCAGAGGCTGGGGTTGATGATTTCCTTGCAGAAGCCACACCGGAAGCCAAACTGGCGTTGATCCGCCAATATCAATCTGAAGGCCGCTTAGTTGCCATGACAGGTGACGGCACCAACGATGCGCCAGCACTGGCGCAAGCGGATGTCGCAGTGGCAATGAACTCTGGCACCCAAGCGGCAAAAGAAGCCGGTAACATGGTTGATTTAGACTCTAACCCAACCAAGCTAATCGAAGTCGTGCATATTGGTAAACAAATGTTGATGACTCGCGGCTCATTAACCACCTTCAGTATTGCCAATGATATTGCTAAATATTTTGCCATTATCCCTGCAGCTTTTGCGGTGACATGGCCACAATTAAATGCATTAAATATTATGCAATTACATTCACCTGCGTCCGCTATCCTTTCTGCGGTTATCTTCAACGCATTGATTATTATCTTCTTGATCCCTTTAGCCATTAAAGGTGTCCATTATCGCCCAATGAGTTCCCAATCATTATTGCAACGTAATTTAGGCATTTATGGCTTAGGCGGGTTAATTGTGCCATTCGTTGGGATCAAACTGATTGATCTGCTTATTAGTTTTTTTGGAATATAAGGAGTTGATTATGAATATGATCCGTTCGTCGATTATCATGTTACTAGTACTCACCATTTTTACCGGTATTGCTTACCCATTAATGGTAACTGGTCTCGCTAACATCTTTTTTCCATGGCAGGCTCACGGCTCTCTACTTATGCAAGATGAACGTACTGTTGGCTCAGCCTTGATCGGGCAAAATGTGGGTGATGTCCGCTATTTTCACGGTCGCCCCTCTGCGACGGTTGATAGCCCCTACAACGCATTAGCTTCTGGCGGAAGTAATTTAGCGGTCAGTAACCCGTTATTACAACAAACGATGATTGAGCGTAACAAACAACTGCGCGCAGCAAACCCCGATGCAGATAACGCCACCCCAGTGGATTTACTCACGGCGTCTGCCAGCGGCTTAGACCCCAATATTTCTATTGATGCAGCGTTATACCAAGCTCCACGCGTTGCAAAGAGCAGGCAAATTCCTTTGGATGCGGTAAAATCATTGATAGAAACACATACTGAACAGGCGCTGTTACCCTTTTTAGGCGAATCAGTCATTAATGTGCTAAAACTGAACCTAGCACTTGATGAATATCAACAACAAATAAACAGTCAAACTCACTAGGGGCTGTGATGAACAATCAGGAACCTATTCGCCCTAACCCCGATGAACTTTTGGTCAAAGCCAATGAAATTGGGCGTGGCAAATTAAAGATTTTTTTCGGTGCCTGTGCAGGTGTTGGAAAAACGTATGCCATGCTGCAAGAAGCGCAAAGGCTTAGAGCCCAAGGGCTAGATGTTCTGGTTGGCGTGGTAGAAACCCATGAAAGAGAAGAAACGGCCGCGTTAATTGACGGCCTTTCTCTGTTACCACCCAGACGCATTACCCATCACGGCCGCCGCCTAAATGGCTTCGATATTGATGCTGCAATTGCTAGGCATCCTGCCATAATTTTAATGGATGAATTAGCATTTAGTAATCCTAATGGCAGCCGACACCCTAAACGTTGGCAAGATGTCGAAGAGTTACTTGATGCTGGAATTGATGTACTGACGACCATCAACGTTCAGCACATTGAAAGCCTGAATGATATTGTTGGAAGCATTACAGGTATTCGAGTCCGTGAAACGGTTCCAGACCATATTTTTGATGCCGCTGACGAAGTGGTGTTAGTCGACCTTCCCCCTGACGACCTACGGCAACGTCTTAAAGAAGGTAAGGTATACATACCAGGGCAAGCCGAACGCGCCATTGAGCATTTTTTCCGCAAAGGAAATTTAATTGCACTTCGTGAACTCGCACTTCGTCGCACTGCCGACCGAGTTGATGACCAAATGCGTGAATTTCGTGGCGGTAAAGGCCAAGCGCCCGTATGGCACACTCGCGATGGGCTATTGTTATGCGTTGGCCATAATACGGGAAATGAAAAGTTAGTTCGTACCGCGGCTCGGCTTGCCGCAAAATTCGGTAGTGTCTGGCATGCTGTTTATGTTGAAACCCCTTCGCTTCATCAGCTACCTGAAACACAGCGTAGAGCTATCTTAAAAGCATTGCGACTTGCTCAAGACTTAGGGGCAGAAACAGCGACCTTATCAGATCCTTCTGAAGAAAAAGCCATATTGCGTTACGCACGAGAACATAATTTAGGGAAGATATTAATTGGCCGACGTAATAAAACAAATAAATGGTTTAAGTTCAATTTACGCCCCGGTTTTGCCGATCGCCTAGGTAAGCTCGGCCCAGATCTAGACCTAGTGATCGTCGCACTTGAAGAAAAAAGTGAGTGGGACAAAGAACCCGAAAGAAAACCGTTCTCTGAAAAATGGCGATCGGATATGAATGGCTATTTAATGGCCATTGTGATGTGCGCCGCTATCACCTTATTTTCACGTACCTTTTTATTAGCACTCGATAAAGCCAACCTCGTGACACTCTATCTATTAGGTGTCGTGTTAATCGCATTATTTTATGGTCGACGCCCCTCTGTCTTTGCCGCCTTGGTTAACGTGATCAGTTTTGACCTGTTCTTTGTTCAACCCCATTTTTCCCTTGCTATCATGGATATGCAATATTTAGTCACTTTTACGGTGATGCTAATTGTTGGGGTTGTTGTGGGGAATTTAACTGCGGGTATGCGCTACCAAGCTCGTATTGCTCGGTATCGCGAACAACGGACCCGTCATTTATATGAAATGACAAAAGAATTAGGCCAAGCCATCACCACTGATGATATTGGAAAAACAGGATATCATTTTCTCAATAATGCCTTCCAAGCCAAAAGTTGCTTATTATTACCTGATGAGGATGGGCAATTAACACCGTTGCAATGTGATGGCTACACGGCAATGCAAATTGATAAAGCCATTGCTAAGTGGAGTTTTGATAAACGCCAGCCAGCCGGTGCTGGTACGGATACTTTGCCAAGTGTTCCTTATCAATTACAACCTATCACTACTGCCGACCAAACCCTTGCCGTTCTTGCCATTGAGCCAAGAAACATGCGCCAGTTATTGATCCCAGAGCAGCAACGCATGCTGCAAACCTTTACGGGGCTGATTGCAAGCTCGCTTGCTCGTCTACAATTGACCAAACAAGCTGAATTAGCCAAATTAAACATTGAACGTGAACAACTGAGAAACTCGTTACTTGCCGCACTTTCCCATGATCTAAAAACGCCACTTACCGTTTTGTTCGGGCAAACTGAAATTTTAATGTTGAACTTATCAGCGGAAAATTCACCATTAACAGAGCAAGTCAACCAAATGCGCCAACAAGTACTAAGCACTTCTCGCTTAGTTAATAATTTACTGGATATGGCTCGTTTGCAATCTGGCAGCATTCAACCCAACTTAGCGTGGGAATCACTACAAGAAATTACCAGTAGTGCCGTTAGAACCTTAGATTACACCTTACACAGTCACCCTTTAGAGATTGATATTCCAGCAGATTTATTGCTTTATTGTGATGCCAATTTGATTGAGCGAGTACTAATCAATCTCTTAGAAAATGCCGTAAAATATAGCAATAACGATACCCCGATTGGTATTCGAGCCGCAGTTGAAGGACAAAAAATTCATATTGAAATATGGGATGCCAGCAATGCGATCCCAAACGGGCAAGAAAAAACCATTTTTGATAAATTTTCTCGGGCACAAAAAGAATCAGCAATCCCAGGCGTTGGCTTAGGGCTTGCAATTTGTCGTGCTATTATCCAATTGCATGAAGGCGAAATTTGGGCGCAAAACAATAATAAAGGTGGAGCCAGTTTCCATTTTGTTTTACCTTTAAAACAACTGCCTGATATTGAGGCAGAAATATAGAAGGACCCTCGATATTGTGAGTACTAACCATCAAATACTGGTTATTGAAGATGAAAAAGAAATCCGTCGCTTTGTTCGTTTAGCGTTGGAGGGTGAAGGCTGGAAAGTGTTTGAAGCCGAAAATTACCACCGCGGCCTGATTGAATCGGGTACTCGGCAACCTGATTTATTGATTTTAGACCTTGGCTTGCCCGATGGTGATGGGCTTGATTTAATTCGTGATCTACGTCAGTGGAGCAGTATTCCCATCATAGTGTTATCCGCTCGTGAAGAAGAATCACAAAAAGTGGCTGCATTGGATGCGGGTGCTGATGATTATCTCACAAAACCCTTTGGGATTAGTGAATTACTGGCTCGTGTTAGAGTTGCTTTACGGCGTTTCGGCAAATCCACCCAAGAAAACTCAAAATGCCAGTTTGGCGATATCACTATCGATTTTATTAATCGAATTGTGACCAAGCAAGGTGAAGAGCTCCACCTTACCCCGATTGAGTTCCGTTTACTCAGTGAACTCGTGGCTAATAGCGGTAAAGTATTAACTCAACGGCATTTATTACTGCAAGTTTGGGGGCCTAATTATGTGGAACATAATCATTACTTACGCATCTATATGGGCCACCTACGGCAAAAATTGGAAAATGACCCTGCTCGCCCTATTCACTTATTAACCGAAACAGGGATTGGTTATCGGTTTATGCCCTAATGGATTACCATTCATTGAATTCTAGGAATCTTACCGATAGTTTAAATTAAAAGGCTGCCTATAATTTACTCACCTTTTTTCTATGGAGAGAAATTCGTGCAGTCACTCACAGCCCAACTATCAAACCGTTTTTCATCTGCTTTAGTACTTTTTTTAAGCGTTTTTGTTACCACCCAAGCACTTGCGCTAAGCCCTGAAGAAAAAGTTCGTACTGAATCATTACTAGCAGAGCTTGGTAAGCAACAGAACCTTACTTTTACTCGTAACGGAACTGAACATTCTGCTGCCGACGCAGAATCTCACTTACGTTTAAAACTACGTAAAACAGAAAAACGTCTCAAAACTACAGAACAATTTATTGATAATGTTGCCTCAAAATCGTCCATTACTGGCGAAGAGTACCAAGTCAAAGATGCACAAGGTAATGTGATCCCAGCCAATAAATATTTGCATGGTTTACTGAAAGACAAAGTGGATAACAAATCTGAGTAAATTCTGTAGGTTCTGCTGATTACTATAAAAAACGCTGGCAAATAAATGTCAGCGTTTTTTTGTTCTAATACTCGATCTAGCCCCTAAATAATTTGTACCACAGGTAGGCGGCAAATTAAGTTATCCCGTGAGTATACATAAGTATGTGACTCGGGTAACTTAATGAAGCCAACCCCCCTGTGGTGCAAAGTATGACAGAGACATCAAGTTAAGAGTTCTCAATCTTAGCCCAAGTATCACGCAACCCAACAGTGCGATTAAACACTAAATGATCTGCACTACTTAACTTATTATCCGCACAGAAATACCCTTCACGCTCAAACTGATACGCTTTTTCTGCCTCTGCATTTTTCAGGCTTGGCTCAACAAAACCGTGGCGAATAATTAACGATTCAGGGTTGATAACGGATAAGAAATCGTCTTCTGCACCTGGGTTTGGCACAGTGAATAAACGGTCATACAGACGAATTTCTGCAGGTAATGCATGCGCTACGCTAACCCAATGAATAACGCCTTTCACTTTACGGCCATCTGCTGGGTCTTTATTTAATGTGCCTGCATCATAAGTACAGTAAATGGTTGTAATATTACCATCCGCATCTTTTTCAACACGCTCTGCTTTAATGATATATGCATTACGCAAACGAACTTCTTTGCCTAATACTAAACGCTTATATTGGCGATTTGCTTCTTCACGGAAGTCCGCACGGTCAATATAAATTTCGTTACTAAAAGGCACTTGGCGTGTTCCCATCTCCGGTTTATTTGGATGGTTTGGCGCTGTTAAAATCTCTTCACCAGCAGGCATGTTTTCAATGACAACACGAACTGGGTCGATAACCGCCATAGCACGTGGTGCTGACTCATTCAGATCATCACGAATACAAGATTCTAAAGAAGCCATTTCGACGTTGTTATCTTGCTTCGTCACACCAATACGTTGGCAAAATTCACGAATAGATGCTGCGGTATAACCACGACGACGCAAACCTGAAATGGTTAACATCCGTGGGTCATCCCAACCATTTACGTGTTTTTCGGTCACTAATTGGTTCAGTTTACGCTTAGACATCACCGTATATTCCAGATTCAGACGAGAAAACTCATACTGACGAGGGTGACAGTCAATCGTGATATTATCTAAAACCCAATCATATAAACGGCGATTGTCTTGGAATTCTAAGGTACATAAAGAGTGAGTAATGCCTTCTAATGCATCAGAAATACAATGCGTGAAGTCATACATTGGATAAATACACCATTTATTGCCAGATTGGTGATGTTCCGCAAATTTAATACGATATAAAACTGGGTCGCGCATCACCATAAATGGCGAAGCCATATCGATTTTCGCGCGTAAACACGCTTTTCCTTCTTCGAAGCCGCCCGCACGCATTTTTTCGAATAGTGCTAAGTTGTCTTCAATTAGGCGCTCACGGTATGGGCTATTTTTACCAGGCTCTTTGAGTGTCCCACGATATTCGCGAATTTCGTCTGGGCTGAGCTCATCAACGTAAGCTAAGCCTTTTTTGATCAACTCGATCGCGTATTGATACAAAGTATCAAAGTAGTCAGAGGAATAACGAACATCGCCGCTCCACTCAAAACCAAGCCATTTAACGTCTTCTTGAATAGAGTTAACGTATTCGACATCTTCTTTTACAGGATTTGTATCATCAAAACGTAAGTTACATTGTCCCTGATAATCCTTGGCAATGCCAAAATTCAAGCAGATTGATTTCGCATGACCAATATGTAAATAGCCATTCGGTTCAGGTGGAAAACGCGTATGCACTGACGTGTGTTTTCCAGTCGCCAGATCTTCATCTATGATCTGACGGATAAAATTTGTTGGGCGAGCATCTGCCTCATTCATTGTCATCATTCCTCAATGCCAAAAGCGCGCAAAAGCGTATAGTAATTAAATATATTCTACCATAATCAATCAGGAAACAACCGTTTGATTGCGCCAAGTGCAGCAAAAGCGATGATCAGAAGGAATTTAGGGTAAAAACCTCATCTTTACCCACCGATATACGCGATTCTAAGCCAGTATCATGACGGCTAAAACGACGAGTAACAGTAACGGATAGCTTTGGGCATGACGTTTATCGCTCAGGTAAGGCATTAATAAAGAAGCAAAACGGATCCCTAACCACGATGTCACAATTAAAATTAATGCCCCTTTGATATAGATCATCCCCAGAAACCCTGCTCCGAGATCAATATGCTTATCAATAGCGAAATAAAAATAGGTTAATGTGCCCGTGATTGCCATTGGTAATGTCAATGGGTTCGCAAATGCGGCTGCTTGGATCATACTGGCACCACGGCGCCGCATTAGTGGAACAGTCATCACACTGCCGCCAACACCTAAAAATGCCGCCACCGCACCAATCACCACGCCAATCGGGGTATCGGCAAAAATACCGCCACGGGAGGCTTGTATACCTGTAGATCCTGTTTTCATAAAACCGGGACGAATAAAGCAATCTAAAATAGTGATAATTAAATAACCAATAAATATCCAACGAATTAATGCACTATCTACGGATAGCGCAACAATGGCCCCAAATATGCCACCAATTGAAATTGGAATAATAAACGGACGAATAATTGCCCAGCTAAGATTACCTTTTAAGTAATGGGCACGACTTGATAACGTTGATGAAAAAATCATCACACAGGTTGAAGTTGCCACCGCAATTTGCATTGCCACTTCATTCGCACTATGGCTCGGCCCCCACACTAAGGTAATCAATGCGTATAACAATGGAACAGTGATAAAACCACCACCGAAGCCGAATAGTGCGGTGGTGATCCCCGAAATAAAGCCAAATAAACACAGAAGCAGCTCCACAGATAACCCCTCTCAGTAATTGAGAAAATATTTTATCGATGAAAAAAGCCCCTTGCTTATGCAAATTTGACAACCTTGTTTGAGATTTCGCCAATGTTATTAACAAACGCAACTTTTTTAACACAGAAAATTAAAGTATTCTTTGTTCTATACTTTTAAGTTATTATTTATAATGACCTTTCACACTAGTCACAAAATAAAACTTTACTAAATCAACCAATCGCATCTTCTTCTTTTTGATTTCCTCTATGTTTTTTTAGATATGTTTCTATTTGTTTTTCTACTTTATCATTACATTCTTTAACCCAAATACGATTATTAGGATCCTGTTGTTTACATTTATCGCCCTCATTTGATATTTTGAGTAAATCAACATAGGTATCAAAATTCTTGAGGTAATATGCATCTTGCCCCTTTGGATTATCTCTTGCTACCATTTCTAAGTAGTATTTAGCTTTATTAAAGTCCTGAGGGATCCCGCCGAGTCCATGTAAATAAATCGTCGAAAGATTTTTTCCTGCTACAAGTACCTTATTACCATGGAGGTGGTAAGCTCGTTCATAATATGAAATTGCTTCTAACATATTTTTTTTCGAGCCTTCATTACCATGCTGATGGTTTACCCCTGTAAATAACAGAGCTAACCCATTATTAGAATTAATTTCTAATACTCTCTTCAAAAAGAAATTTGCCAGTGCACACTCTTCTTTTGCAGCTTTCACATTATGTAAATGCTTAAAATCGGTGCAACCAATTCTGAAAAAAGAAAATAAGGCATAATTATCATCTTCATTATTGTTTTTTAATGCCCGATGATATAACTCAACCACTTGTTGTTGGTTTTTGGGATAAGGAACTCGCTTAGGTAGGTCTGGATCATAACGAAGTTCTGTTTCATTATATTCAATGGTATATAGACGATCCCTCACAGTTGGAATTGAAGGAGGATTTATATTTCCCCCCCAAGTTGGAGTCCCGATCATGAACGCTCCTATAACGATAAACCATGAAATCAACCTCACGAAATTTCTCCTAAATCATAAGCCGAGAGTGAAGTTATAAGTATTTCACTAATTCAGTAATATTACATATTCCTTATGTTTTTGTTTTAGATAAATATTAATTTGTATAAAACAAGTAAATTAAATTATTTACTAATAATTTATAAATATAGATAATTACCATTCATCTCGATAATCGAATGAAACTTGATAATCATATTTACTAAATTCAATGTTATGTTTTATATGATTTTGAAGATTAGAAACCCAGTCAGAAACCATATCAAAACAACCATTATTAATAATATTTTCCTCAGGATTAATGGTTTCCTCTATAATGCTATCATTATCGCCTAGATCTAGAGAATACTCTTCACCAACATATTCCTCTGTTTGTTTATCAAACCAAATGAATTTTTAATCCCATTTCTTTCTCCTTATAGATACTTTTTTATAATTATTTTAGGCGCTTTAATTTTAATTATTCGCGTATTTTAGAAAAAACACCTCCCCACAAAGCTAACAATTAATTATGTTTTCTTTATAAACTAAACTCAATTGATAGTGATTATCATTATTTGTTATACCTTGAATGATTATCTTTTTCTTATTTAACCACCATAAAAAAGGGTGGCCTAAGCCACCCTCTTACTCACTTATAATATTAAACTGAACTATTTCAGAACATTATAAATAACCGTTTCGCCTGCTTTTACTTCACCGTCAACTAAAATCTCGACGCCAGCAAAGTCATCGATATTACTGATGATAACAGGGCTAATCATTGATTTAGCATTGGCCTCAAGGAACGCGAGGTCGAGGTTCAGAATTGGTGTTCCGGCAGTCACTTCCGCACCTTCTTCCACTAAACGTGCACAACCTTCACCTTTCAGTGCAACAGTATCAATACCCATATGAACTATGAGCTCAACACCATTTTCTGTTTCAAGGCAGAATGCGTGGTTAGTTTCGAAAATTTTCACCACCGTACCTGACGCCGGCGCTAACACTTCGCTGCTTGTTGGTTTGATGGCAATACCATCGCCCACAATGCGGCTAGAGAACGCTTCATCTGGCACATCGTCAAGGGAGAACACTTGACCACTGACCGGCGCAACCAAAGATAAAATCACATTGCCCTTTGCTTTTGTAGGCTCTGCGGCTTTTTTCTCTTCTGCTGCTGCAACTGGAGCAGCTCCTGCGATAGGGCCTTTTGCAATCACTTCAGTCATCGCTTTTGCCACCAATTCAGCACGTGTACCGACAATCACTTGCACATTTTGTTTGCTTAAGCGAATAACACCTGAAGCCCCTAAACGTTTTGTCATGGCGTCATTAACAATCGCTGAATCTTTAACACCTAAACGTAAACGTGTGATACAGGCATCAATACTGACGATGTTGTCACTGCCACCAACTGCTGCAACATATTGGCGAGCTTCTTTTTGAATATCGCTGTCACTGTTATCGGCAGGGCTAATGCTTTCGTCATAACCATCAATCGTTTCATCACCTGCGCTCTCTTCACGGCCTGGTGTTAACAGGTTGAATTTACGGATCATGAAACGGAAAATGACATAATAAATGCAGAAGAAGACTAAACCTTGGACAATCAACATATACCACTGAACGGCTAATGGGTTACGTGACTGCAATAGCATATCGACTAAACCTGCGCTGAAGCCGAATCCAGAGATCCACTCCATCGTCGCTGCAATATAAACAGAGATACCCGTTAATAATGCGTGGATTACGTACAGAATTGGTGCCACGAACATGAAAGAGAATTCGAGTGGTTCAGTGATACCTGTAAAGAATGCCGCAAACGCACCGGCAATCATAATACCAGCAACTTTCGCTTTATTTTCTGGACGTGCGCAGTGGTAAATCGCTAATGCCGCGCCCGGCAGACCAAACATCATAATTGGGAAGAAACCAGCTTGGTAGCGACCTGTAATACCTACCGTTGCCAGACCTGCATCAATTGACTTAGCGCCGCCTAAGAAGTTTGGAATATCATTGATTCCTGCAACGTCAAACCAGAACACCGAATTGAGTGCGTGATGCAGACCGACAGGAATTAATAAACGGTTGAAGAAGGCGTAAATACCCGCACCCACAGAACCTAAGTCTTTAATGCTTTCACCGAAAGAGACTAAACCGTTGTAAACCACCGGCCAGACATACATCAGTATGAAGGCTAAGATGATCATTAAGAACGAGGTCAAAATCGGTACGAGACGACGGCCGCTAAAGAAAGACAACGCTTTGGGTAGCTCTACGCCACTATAACGGTTGTACAATTCAGCTGATAGAACCCCAACTAAGATACCCACGAACTGGTTATTAATTTTACCGAATGCCGCAGGAACGCTTTCCAGCGGAACATTCATGATCATGGAATAAGATGCAGGCGAACACAGTGTTGTCACCACTAAAAAGCCGACAAAACCGGTCAGTGCAGCCGCACCGTCCTTATCTTTTGACATCCCATAAGCAACACCAATAGCAAATAGCACGGACATATTATCGATAATAGCCGCACCCGATTTAATCAGTAACGCCGCGATTGCACTATTGGCTCCCCAACCATCTGGGTCAATCCAATAGCCAATCCCCATCAGGATTGCTGCGGCTGGTAGTACAGCAACTGGCACCATAAGTGCCCTACCAATCCGCTGTAAGTAGCTAAGAATATTCACAAACTCCCCCTTTATCGCCCTATTTTTGCCCCATTTACGGGATCTTATTGTTCACACACCTAAATCATAATTTAGGTTATTGAGAGTATCAATTTTATAGTCTAAATTAATTGTTTCGCGATGCAAAATAAATAGGTTCGATTTGTGATAAATGTCAACGAAAGAGTTACCGATATGACTAAATTACTAGCTATTATCGAAAACTTATTTTATGATTAAAAATAACTTATTTATGTTATTAACCTGTATATTCTCAGCGCGTTTAAAATGCAGGTGTAGCCGTTAAAACGGCACTGTGTACCAACACCAGCGCGTAATAAATTTGTAGTATAACGAGTATTCCTATATCTAATGAATAACATCAGGGATACATATATACATGAAAGATTTCACAGACTTATTAGAGGTAATTGAGACATGAGGCTAATTCCACTTAACAATGCGCATGATGTCGGCATTTGGTCCGCACAGTATATTGCTGACAAAATTAACGCATTCAACCCAACTGCTGATCGCCCTTTCGTTCTTGGGTTACCAACAGGCGGCACTCCTCTTGCCACTTATAAGGCATTGATTGCTTTATATAACGCAGGAAAAGTCAGTTTTAAGCATGTGGTAACATTTAATATGGATGAGTATATTGGTATTCCCGCTAATCATCCTCAAAGCTATCACACATTTATGCATGATAATTTCTTTAACCACATCGACATTCAAGCGCAAAATATCAATTTACTGAATGGTAATGCCCCTGATGTTGATGCGGAATGCCAACGTTATGAAGATAAAATTAAATCTTACGGCAAAATTAATTTATTTATGGGCGGCGTAGGTAACGACGGTCACATTGCTTTTAATGAACCCGGTTCTTCATTGAACTCTCGTACCCGCATTAAGACATTAACACCAGAAACGCGCCAAGCTAACTCACGTTTCTTTGATAATGATATCAATCAAGTACCAAAATTCGCTTTAACTGTGGGTGTAGCCACGTTAATGGATGCTGAAGAGTTAATGGTACTCGCTACGGGTGCGAATAAAGCGAACGCAGTTCATGCAGCAGTTGAAGGTTCAATTAACCATATGTGGACAGTAAGTTGCGTGCAAATGCACCCAAAAGTACTGGTCGTCTGTGATGAACCCGCAACACTCGAATTAAAAGTTAAAACGCTTAAATATTTCAAACAGCTAGAATCTGAAATTATTGAAAAGTTTAACTAAGATTATGTTTATCAATCACCCGGTCAGCGAAAGCTGATCGGTGACCCACCTTCCAGAGGTCAGGAGTTTTAAGCCATGTATGCATTAACAAATTGCATTATTTATACAGGTCATGAAAGACTGGATAACCATGCGGTCGTCATTGATGGTGAAATCATCAAAGATGTTTGTCCTGTCTCTGAATTACCTTCCCATATTCCACAGCATGACCTACAAGGTGCAATCTTATCCGCTGGGTTTATTGACCTGCAAGTCAACGGCTGTGGTGGTGTCCAATTCAATGATAATAAAGAAAATGTCACATTAAAGAATTTGGATATCATGCAAAAAGCCAATGAGCGTACAGGGTGTACCAGTTACCTGCCAACGCTGATTACTTGCTCTGACGAATTAATGAAGCATGGTATTGAGGTCATGACAGAGTACTTAAAAGACCACAAGAACCAAGCTCTAGGACTTCATTTAGAAGGCCCATATATTAATGTTATCAAAAAAGGTACGCATAACCCTGAATTTATCCGTCAACCATCCGCGCAGATGATTGATTATTTAGCCGCTCATGCAGACGCTATCACTAAAATTACTTTAGCGCCTGAAATGGTAGAACTTGATTACATTCACCAATTGAAAGATTCCGGCATTGTTATTTCTGCTGGACATTCAAATGCGACGTATGAAGAAGCCAAACTGGGTTTTAAAGCCGGAATTCGCTTTTCAACGCACCTTTTTAACGCCATGCCATATATTTCAGGCCGTGGCCCAGGTTTAGTTGGCGCTATTTATGACACTCCTGAAGTATATGCGGGAATTATCGCTGATGGCTTGCATGTCCAGTGGGCAAACATTCGTAATAGCAAACACTTAAAAGGTGATAAATTAATTTTAGTGACTGATGCCACAGCGCCCGCAGGAATAGATCCTCAAACTGGTGAAATGGATCATTTTATCTTCGCAGGTAAAACCATATACTACCGCGATGGATTATGTGTAGATGAAAATGGCACACTCAGCGGCTCATCACTCACAATGATAGAAGCAGTGAGAAACAGTGTAGAGTACGTGGGTATCCCATTAGATGAAACACTGAGAATGGCAACGCTCTACCCCGCAAGAGCCATCGGAGTTGATGAGACCTTAGGGTCTATTGCTCCGGGTAAAATTGCGAATTTAACCGCGTTTAACCACGACTTCGACGTCCTTGCAACCTATGTTAACGGAGCCGAAGTCTACAAAAAATGAGTAACTAGCTAATGAATCAAAGCCACTCGCTGAAGCAAATTGGTAATATTGATCTCGTCAAACAACTAAATAGCGCTGTCGTCTATAGTTTAATTGACCAACATGGCCCGATATCAAGAATTCAAATCGCGGAGCAAAGCCAACTTGCCCCAGCCAGTGTGACTAAAATCACTCGCCAGTTACTCGAACGTGGTTTAATTAAAGAAGTTGACCAACAGGCCTCCACTGGGGGCCGTCGTGCTATATCTATTGTTTCTGAGCACAAAAATTTTCATACGATTGGCGTCCGCTTAGGCCGCTATGATGCCACCATCGCCTTATACGACTTAGGTGGCAAAATGATCGTCGATGCTCATTACCCTATCACAGAGCCCTCTCAGCAAGCGGTTGAACAAAAACTGATTGCCGCCCTTGAAGACTTTATCGAACACAATCAGAAACGCTTAAAAGAGTTGATCGCGATTTCTATTATTCTCCCTGGGTTAGTTAACCCAAACAGTGGTATTGTTTACTACATGCCGCATATCAAGGTCGATAATTGGCATCTCATCGACAACTTGCAAGCACACTTTAAAATTACCTGTTACGCAGGGCACGATATTCGCAGCCTAGCCCTCGCTGAGAGCTATTTTGGTGCAACTCGTGATTGCGAAGACTCACTGCTCGTTCGTATCCACAGAGGTGCAGGGGCAGGCTTAGTCATCAATAAAGAGATATTGCTCAACCATCGAGGTAACCTAGGGGAAATCGGCCATATCCAAGTTGACCCCCTTGGCGAACTTTGCCACTGTGGTAATTTTGGTTGTTTAGAAACCATTGCCTCAAACCAAGCGATTGAAGCCCGCGTAAAACAGCGTTTAGAACAAGGCTATTCAAGTTCCCTTACATTGGAAACTTGTACGATTTCCCATATTTGCCAAGCTGCTAATAAGGGAGACCCACTTGCTACGGAAGTTATCCAGCACGTTGGTCGGCAAATCGGTAAAGCGATTGCTATCTCTATAAACTTATTTAACCCTGAAAAAGTCGTTATTGCAGGGGATATCACGGAAGCAGAACAAATTCTGTTACCCGCGATTCAAAGCTGTATTGACACACAAGCCTTGAAAGGATTTAGGGAAAATCTTCCCATCGTCACATCGCAGTTGGTTCATAATTCGGCAATAGGCGCTTTCGCACTCACTAAACGTGCGATGCTTAATGGTGAATTATTACAAAAATTGTTTGAAAGCTAATTTTTGGCGTTATTTTCTTTAAAGCAGGTTGAGATACCTGCTTTTTTATTAGCTATAAACTGAATTCTTCGTTTCATGAGTCATTTTTAAAACACTTCACACTCTTTCAGCTATCCTCCTCTTACAAATTCTTGGACTCTTTCGATGTTTTATTTCGCGTCATCACCAAATTACATTTATCTAGCAGGTAAGACAAAAGTGATTTTTTTCAAATATGGGCTTGTTTTTTGCTGGCTTTATCGACAAAATGATTATTCATCAAACAAACAGACACATTTTCTGAAAAATAGTGCAAAAAGCTGTTGACTGTCGTGTCTGTAATTAGCATAATGCGCCCCGCAACGCCGACGAAGGTAATGCAAAAAAAGATGGCTATGTAGCTCAGCTGGTTAGAGCACAACACTCATAATGTTGGGGTCACAGGTTCGAATCCCGTCATAGCCACCATTATTTTGCGGGAGTGGCGAAATTGGTAGACGCACCAGATTTAGGTTCTGGCGCCGCAAGGTGTGCAAGTTCAAGTCTTGTCTCCCGCACCATTTTCCTTCTCGGTAGCATTGAATTTAAGATTGGGGTATCGCCAAGCGGTAAGGCACCAGGTTTTGATCCTGGCATTCCCAGGTTCGAATCCTGGTACCCCAGCCATCTTAAAACAATCAATAGTAGAATTCCCGGATGGGGTATCGCCAAGCGGTAAGGCACCAGGTTTTGATCCTGGCATTCCCAGGTTCGAATCCTGGTACCCCAGCCATCTACTATCCTACCTATAGTTGCACAATTCATTTTAAAGAAATCATATATGGCTATGTAGCTCAGTTGGTTAGAGCACAACACTCATAATGTTGGGGTCACAGGTTCGAATCCCGTCGTAGCTACCATTTCTTTTGTTGGGGTATCGCCAAGCGGTAAGGCACCAGGTTTTGATCCTGGCATTCCCAGGTTCGAATCCTGGTACCCCAGCCATTCTCTTTTCAACATCGCTTAAATTAACTCCCTGCTCTATCTTACTATGCTTAGGCAGTCTTAATTTTACTTATCGATTTTATTGATAAATTAAATAAAAAGTAACAAATTAGCAGATAACTCCATTTTTTAAGCAGTAAAGTATCCCTCTCTACTGTTTTCTGTATTTCCATCCCTATTTTTAGTTTAAATGATTACTTTTTGGTCATTTGCTTATTTATTTAATCCTAATATTACCGATTAACCAATAGCTTAATCGTTTAAAGTGATGTTAAAGCAACATTTACCTCATAAAATTTACGTTTGCATAACTTTTCTATCAAATGTGTGACTTCAATCATTTCTATATAACCATCGAAAGTGGTAATCTGCGCTCGAATTGTAGTTAGGTATGATTATTACCAGTTAAATTATTATCAACCTCTGGTACTAATAAACTCAGTCCCTTCTTCCATTCCAACTAAATTAGTTCTCAGAAACTCTAATAAAAGTTTTAAACCTAATAATTATAAATTGCCAAACGCAACATTTTTACAGAGAAAATTTATGCGAAACATGATAAAGCAACCCATATATAAGATCTTATATGTTCAGGTGATCGTAGCCATCGTTCTGGGTATAGCACTTGGCCACTTTTTTCCCGACATTGGAGAGTCATTAAAACCGCTTGGTGATGCATTCATCAAAATCGTTAAAATGATTATCGCGCCAGTTATCTTCTTAACGGTTGTCACTGGTATTTCAGGCATGTCAAACATGAAGGCAGTGGGTAGTGTCGCAGGTAAAGCGATGTTGTACTTCATCACTTTTTCAACCATTGCATTAATTATTGGTCTTATTATTGCCAATATCATTCGCCCAGGCTCTGGCCTGAATATTGACCCAGCAACCTTAGACAGCACTAAAGTTGCTACTTACGTTGAAAAAGCCCACGAGTCTTCAATTGTTGGCTTTTTGATGAATATCATCCCCGATACCGTCATTAGTCCATTAGTAAATGGAAATATTCTGCAAGTTCTATTTATTGCGGTTATTTTTGGGTTAGCGCTAGCTGCAACGGGTAAACACGGCGAGCCTATCGTTAAGTTACTGCAAAACTTTTCTGAACCTGTGTTTAAAATGGTTGCGATGCTCATGAAACTCGCGCCTATTGGGGCATTTGGGGCAATGGCTTTTACCATTGGTAAGTATGGGATTTCATCTATTGGCAACTTAATGATGCTGATAATGACTTTCTACATTACATCCGTTCTATTTGTGTTGTTAGTGTTAGGAGCAGTTGCTAAATACAACGGCTTCTCCATCATTGCGCTAATTAAATATATCAAAGATGAGCTCTGGTTAGTTTTAGGTACCTCTTCTTCCGAAGCCGCACTGCCAAGCTTAATGCGCAAAATGGAGCATGCAGGGTGTGAAAAATCAGTTGTCGGGTTAGTTATCCCAACAGGTTATTCATTCAATCTTGATGGTACGAATATTTATATGACCATGGCTGCATTATTCATTGCTCAAGCTACCAATATTGAATTGACGATTTGGGAGCAAATTTCGCTGTTGCTCGTTGCAATGATTAGCTCTAAAGGTGCTGCTGGCGTTACTGGTGCGGGTTTCATTACATTAGCGGCAACCTTAATGGTTGTTCCAAGTATTCCTGTTGCAGGTATGGCCTTAATCCTTGGTATTGACCGCTTTATGTCTGAATGCCGTGCTTTAACTAACTTAGTGGGTAACGCGTGTGCGTGTATCGTTGTTGCACGTTGGGAAAAAGAACTGGATACCGAAAAACTGGCTCATGCGTTTTCAGCAAAAAATGAAACATTGGATTCTGTGATTACTGAAGATGACAGCATCAATACAGACACAAGTAATATTCAACCGGTTGATTTAGCTAATAATAAATAGCACTAACTTCTTCACTTAATAATAAATAGGCCGCTAATTAGCAGCCTATTTATTATATTCAAGATAATTTCTATAAACCTAACGCATACTTCAACGCCAGCTTTTTCGCTTCTCCAGCACGCTGTGCCGCCATCAACCCAAGGTTCCTAAATATTTTTAATCCTGGTAAGTTTTCACTAAATGCCATGTAAAAAACATCCATCCCAGCTTGCATAATTAAATTATCAGGCAAACGACGTCGTTGGTAACGTTTCAATACACCAAGAGAATTCCAAGGTTGTATATATTCACGCGCGTAAATCACTTCTTTCAACAGAGCATCAACATCTCGGTAGCCTAAATTCACACCCTGCCCCGCTAATGGGTTGATAGTATGGGCTGCATCGCCAATCAATGCTAACCCATCCATCACATAGCGGCTTGCATGATGACGAGTCAGTGGAAATGCCCCTGACGCAATTGCGATAACAGGCCCTAAACGTTCAGGAAAGGCTTCGGATATTGCTCCCGTCAATTGTTCCATTGACATACCTTGTAGACGCCTAATCTTTGCGGGACTGTCATACCAGACTAATGAGGCCCAATTATCATACAGAGGTAAAAATGCCCTTGGCCCTGATGGGAAAAACTGCTGCCATGTTTTATCTTGCTGAGGTTGCTGTGTTTGAATGCTAATCAACATACATGACTGGCGATACTGCCAGCCGCGGCTACCAATTCCTGCCATTTTACGGACTTGCGAATTAGCGCCATCGGCTCCGACCACAAGCTTAGCTTGTAAAGTATGGCCATCATCTAATGCTAACATCCATTCTTTTTGCTGCTTAGGTTGGTATAAATTGATGAGTTTCGCCGGGCAAACAAGGTCTAGATTGCTGTATTTTTCACATTCTTGCCATAACGCAAGCTGTAGTACTCTGTTTTCTACCATAAACCCAAGTTCAGGTAGCCCAAGGCTTTTAGCATCAAAAACCACATTGCTATCTGGTTCTTCCCATGTTTCTAACTGGCGATATGGGGCACTTCGCATTGCCTTAACATGTTGCCAAGCCCCTAATTGCTCCAACAATTCAACAGAAGCGCGGCTAATCGCAGAAATACGAACATCAGGGGCACTTTGTGGGTCAAAGGCCACAGGTTGTGCTTTTTCAAGCAAAGCAACTCGCATGCCTTCTTGAGCAAAGCCCAATGCTGCTGCCGCGCCAGTCATACCCGCGCCAACGACGACAACATCATAAGATTCGATTAATTTATTCATACGTTCGCTACTATTTACTGTTTAATAAAGGTTATTGTTTGATAACAGTGACCACGTGGATAAAGGTATTGTACCGAAAAATGAGGGTTCTCACAGGAAATATAGGCATTGAAGTCTCAGAGGCCATTCATTCCTCCACCTTAATAACCTTACAAATAGTATATTTTGCTGAAAACACTTTGATTTGCACAAAAAACAACCACAATTTTGCAACATCCTCTGGTCACTGATGCCGCAAATGAATACAATACGTGCTAATTTTAAAACAATAGGCAAATTGCCTGCCCTTAGATTTCGTGTAGTGATATCATTTTAAATATCTTTGCATTTATCCCATCATACAATGATGTCCTTAATCAAAATGCATGCGAGTTCCCAAAAATATAAAGGGTAGGACTTTGGATTTACAACGCGTTTCGGAGTCCATTACACTAGCCGCTTCGAAAACACCGGATATACGACATGTCGACGAATAAAAAGCTATATATTAAAACTTGGGGTTGCCAAATGAATGAGTATGACTCATCCAAAATGGTTTCTTTATTAGAAAATACCCATGGTTATCAACTCACTGAAGTTGCAGAAGAAGCAGACTTATTACTGCTTAATACCTGTTCCATTCGTGAAAAAGCACAAGAAAAAGTCTTCCATCAGCTTGGTCGTTGGAAGTTTTTTAAAGATAAAAACCCTGACATCATCATTGGTGTAGGCGGCTGTGTTGCTTCGCAAGAAGGGGATTTTATTCGCCAACGTGCGCCAAGCGTTGACATCGTTTTCGGCCCGCAAACTTTGCACCGTTTGCCTGAGATGATTAATCAAGTTCAAGGTACGCGTAGCCCTGTTATCGATATCAGTTTCCCTGAAATTGAAAAATTTGACCGCTTACCAGAACCTCGCGCAGAAGGCCCGACCGCATTCGTTTCCATTATGGAAGGCTGTAACAAGTATTGCACTTTCTGCGTAGTGCCTTATACCCGTGGTGAAGAGGTTAGCCGCCCTTGTGATGATATTCTTTTTGAAATCGCACAGTTAGCCGCACAAGGTGTACGTGAAGTTAACTTACTGGGCCAAAACGTGAATGCATACCGTGGTGAAACCTTTGATGGTGAAATTTGCTCATTTGCAGAATTACTGCGTTTAGTCGCGGCTATTGATGGCATCGACCGTGTCCGCTTTACCACTAGCCACCCAATTGAATTTACTGACGATATCATCGAAGTTTACCGCGATACCCCTGAATTAGTCAGTTTCTTGCATCTACCCGTGCAAAGTGGCTCAGACCGCGTTCTAACAATGATGAAACGCGCTCATACCGCACTTGAATATAAAGCCATTATTCGCAAACTGCGTGAAGCACGCCCTGGTATTCTAATCAGTTCAGACTTTATCGTGGGCTTCCCCGGTGAAACAACCGAAGACTTCGAAAAAACCATGAAACTGATTGCAGACGTGAACTTTGATATGAGCTACAGCTTTGTCTATTCCGCGCGTCCAGGCACCCCAGCTGCGGATTTACCTGATGATGTAACCGAAGATGAGAAAAAACAGCGTCTATACTTACTGCAACAGCGTATTAATCAGCAGGCATTAAGCTTCAGCCGCCAAATGGTGGGAACCGTTCAACGTATCTTAGTTGAAGGAACATCGCGTAAAAACGTCATGGAGCTGTCTGGACGTACTGAAAATAACCGTGTTGTGAACTTTGAAGGTACACCGGATATGATCGGTAAATTTGTGGATGTCGAAATTGTGGATGTTTATACCAACTCATTGCGCGGTAAAGTCATTCGTACAGAAGATCAAATGGGTCTTCGCGTTCATGAATCACCAGAGTCTGTTATTGCACGTACTCGTAAAGAAGATGAGCTAGGTGTTGGCAGCTTTCAACCCTAAGCCACAACCATAGGATATTCAGTGACCGAGACAAAAAATTTGCAAATCGCAACACAAGAAATCTTTCTAGAACCCGCAGATAACCAGCGTTTAATGAGCCTCTGCGGGCCATTTGACGATAATATCAAGCAGCTAGAACGCCGCCTTGCTATCGAAATTAATCGCCGCGATAACCGTTTTAAGTTATCGGGTAAGCCGCTGAATGTTCAAGCGGCGAGCAAAATTTTACGTCAACTGTATGTCGATACCGCGCCTGTGCGCGGTGTTATCCCTGATATCGACCCTGAAAATATTCACTTAGCCATTCTGGATAGCCGTGTTTTAGAGCAATCTGCCGATAGCGTTCCTGACTACGGTAAAGCGGTGAATATTAAGACTAAACGTGGTGTGATCAAACCACGCACTCCAAATCAAGCGCAATATATCGCCAATATTTTAGACCATGATATTACATTTGGCATTGGCCCTGCAGGAACTGGGAAAACCTATTTAGCGGTAGCCGCGGCAGTAGATGCGTTAGAGCGCCAAGAGGTCCGCCGTATTTTGCTAACCCGTCCTGCGGTTGAAGCAGGTGAGAAACTTGGTTTTTTACCTGGGGATCTCAGCCAAAAAGTCGACCCTTATCTACGCCCACTTTATGATGCGCTATTCGAAATGTTAGGCTTTGAAAAAGTTGAAAAGCTGATTGAGCGTAATGTTATCGAAGTCGCACCGCTGGCCTATATGCGTGGCCGTACCTTGAATGATGCTTTTATTATTTTAGATGAGAGCCAAAACACCACCATCGAACAGATGAAGATGTTTTTAACACGTATTGGTTTTAATTCCAAAGCGGTTGTGACGGGTGATATTACTCAGGTTGACTTACCTCGTGGTAGTAAATCAGGGTTACGTCATGCCATTGAAGTGCTTTCCGAAGTCGATGATTTAAGCTTCAATTTCTTCCACAGTGAAGACGTAGTTCGCCATCCAGTCGTTGCAAAAGTTGTCATGGCTTATGAGGCTTGGGAAGAACAAGACAATAAACGTCGCCAGCAGTTACGTGAAGAAAAAGAACAACAAAAGCAATTTGAAAAGCAGGAAAATCTATAAATGAGTGACATTATTCTCGATTTACAAATTGCGTGTGAAAACCCTAATGGCTTGCCTTCGGAAGCCGAGTTTCAGCGTTGGTTAGCGGCTGTTTTGCCTAAATTTCAAGCACTAAGTGAAGTCACTATTCGGGTAGTTGATGAACAGGAAAGCCATCACTTAAATTTAACCTATCGCGGCAAAGACAAACCGACTAACGTGTTGTCATTCCCCTTTGAGGCTCCACCAGAAATTGAACTGCCTTTGCTTGGTGATTTAATTATTTGCCGCCAAGTCGTTGAGCAAGAAGCTATTGACCAACAAAAAACAGCAGAAGAGCACTGGGCTCATATGGTCGTTCATGGTTGCCTTCATCTTTTAGGCTATGATCATATTGAAGATGATGAAGCGGAAGAAATGGAAGGTTTAGAAACTGAAATTCTGGCTGAGTTGGGCTATGAAGACCCATATCTTGCAGAAAAAGAGTGACCTAACTATAATTTTTTGAGATATCTTTGTCAAAGAAAGCATTATTTTACAAAAAATTGACGGTTATTTTGCAGATAAACCGTCAATTTTGTGCTAAAAAAGAATGTAGTAAACTGTTTTTATTAACTAACCTAAGCTCCAAATACTTTGACTTGGGCTACTTTTGGTACCAAGTGCAGCCAACAACGCTGCGGTTCGAGATACGACGAGTAAATACTCTAAATAATTCGAATTGCAGCTAGGCGGCCAGTGAGGATATCTCGATGAGCATACATAAGTATGTGATTCGAGTAGCCGAGTGCAGCCAACAACGCTGCGGTTCGAAGTATGACGAGTATTTTTTGAGGAAAAAAAAATTAACCGCCATGAGCGACGATAACTCTTCGAGTAGCGATAACCCTGGTCCTAAGAAAGGGTTCTTTGCACTGTTAAATCACCTATTCCATGGTGAACCTAAAAATCGTGATGATTTGGTCGAATTAATCCGCGACTCTGAACAGAACGATTTGATCGATCCTGACACCCGCGAAATGCTTGAAGGGGTAATGGATATTGCGGATCAGCGTGTGCGCGACATTATGATCCCGCGTTCCCAAATTGTTACCTTAAAACGTAACCAAACGCTTGATGAGTGCCTTGATGTCATTATTGACTCTGCTCACTCACGCTTCCCTGTTATTAGTGAAGATAAAGACCATATCGAAGGGTTATTAATGGCAAAAGATTTACTGCCATTTATGCGTACCGACGCTGAGCCTTTTAGTATCGATAAGGTATTACGCCAAGCGGTTGTTGTCCCTGAAAGTAAGCGAGTAGACAGACTACTCAAAGAATTCCGCTCTCAACGCTACCATATGGCTATCGTTATCGATGAGTTTGGTGGTGTTTCTGGTCTAGTGACTATTGAAGATATTTTAGAGCTCATCGTGGGCGAAATTGAAGACGAATACGACGACCAAGACGATGTTGATATTCGTCAACTTAGCCGCCATTCTTATTCTGTGCGCGCCCTTACGCAGATTGAAGATTTCAATGAAGCCTTTGGGACTCATTTTAGTGACGAAGAGGTTGATACGGTCGGTGGCCTCGTTATGCAAGCCTTCGGTCATCTACCTTCTCGTGGTGAAACCATCACAATTGACAACTATCAATTTAAAGTTGCGATGGCAGATAGTCGCCGGATCCTTCTGCTTCACGTGAAAATTCCAGACGACGCGCCAGTTCCAACTTTGGAAGAAGAACAGACTTAATGAACTCAACGTCTATTTATCAAAGTCAGCGGTTGCGGTTACTGCTGGCTTTAATTTTCGGAGCCAGTGGAACGCTGGCTTTTTCGCCTTTTGACATCTGGCCTGCCGCACTTCTTTCTATCCTTTTTCTCCAATTACTGACCTTGCAGCGCACAGCCAAGCAATCTTTTGCTATCGGTTTCGCTTGGGGATTTGGCTTATTCGGTAGTGGCGTTAACTGGGTTTACGTCAGTATCGCGGATTTTGGGGGGATGCCAGGGCCTGTTAACGTCTTTATTGTCATTCTTTTGGCAGCATACCTTTCCCTTTATACAGGGCTTTTTGGGGCATTGATGGCTAAATTTGCCCCACATGCCAATATTTGGCGTTTAGTATTTCTTGCTCCTGCCCTGTGGCAAGTCACTGAGTTTTTACGTGGTTGGGTTCTCACTGGTTTCCCATGGCTGCAATTTGGCTACAGCCAAATTGATGGCCCCATGAAATCGCTCGCTCCAATATTCGGCGTCGAAATGATCACATTGCTATTATTTAGCATTAGTGGTTTGTTAGCGCTCGCTATCCTACGTCGTAGCTTTATTGCATTAGCCACAGCGGTAGTTTTACTGTTTGCCCCATTAGTTGCCAAAAATATTCAGTGGTTTACCCCGCTTGAAGACAACAAAATGCAGGTGGCATTAGTTCAAGGTAATATCCCGCAATCAATGAAATGGGAAGCCAGTTTTTTACAGAAAACCAAAGATACCTATATGGAGTTATCTCGTCCTTATATTGGTAAAGCATCGCTAATTATCTGGCCTGAATCTGCCGTACCTTCTGTTGAACTGGATAACCAAGCATGGCTAAAATCCCTCGACCGGCTGTTAGCGGCTTCGAACACTCAATTAATCACAGGGATCGTTGATGCAAGGCCAATGGATGGGGAATATGAGTTCTTTAATACGATTATTGTATTAGGGGATAAAAAACCGTATCTCTACCCATCAAAAAACCGTTATAACAAACATCATTTAGTGCCATTTGGGGAGTTTGTTCCATTAGAAGATATCCTGCGCCCTATTGCACCGTTTTTTAACTTACCGATGTCTGGATTCAGCCGTGGTGATTACCAACAAGCCCAACTCGCTGTAGGGAATATTCACCTCACTGCCGCTATTTGTTATGAAATTATCTTAGGTACACAGGTCAGAGATAATTTTAAACCTGATAGCGACTACTTACTTACTGTTTCAAATGATGCGTGGTTTGGCCAATCTATCGGCCCATGGCAGCATTTCCAAATGGCACGTATGCGTTCGTTAGAATTGGGACGCCCATTATTACGTTCCACTAATAACGGAATAACTGCGGTGATCCGTGCGGATGGTTCAATACAAGATATGCTACCACAATTTAAAACAGCGACTCTTGCCACTGAAGTCACACCGACAACAGGGCTAACCCCTTACGCACGTTGGAGTAATCATCCAATGTGGGGAATCGCCATTATGTTTGGTATTCTTGGTTTTGCTATGAATAGACGTCAAAAGTAACGATGTTGACCCCACCTCGGTACCTATAAATGAGGTGGGGAATTAGCTAAGCAACCAATAACCCCTGTGTGTCCGCAATCTTCACCGTCACAATACAGCCTGAATTAAATTGTAAGAAATCATCTTCAATGCCATCAGAAAAAATAACGCCGTTATCTGGCATTAATGACTCAACAGCTAACGGGCTACTCGGTTCAATCGTGTCAAATACCCATTTGGTTCCTGTCGTTTTACTTAAAAACGGCTCCCTAACACTAAATTGTAATTTACTTTCCCCCCAACCAAATCCTTTTGCCAACGGGTGAGTACTTCCTCCCATAATGGCCTGTGCTCCCGCTAAAATAGATTGAAACCACCCGGTTGACCCAAGTCCTGTGGATATAATTATTCCAGAAGATGATTGAAACTCTTGTTCCCCATTCCAGTTCAATAAATAGCGTGCCGAAGTGTGGCTTTTCGGGCCAATGAATAAATCGTTTACCGCTAATAGTGATTGCCCATCATTGGTTGTAGCTTGTGCAAAAGTCACTATTTTTTGCTCTATTTTTCCTTTTAAGGTATTTATCACGACTTCCTGCAATTGGCCTATTTCAAAAGGAAGTAGTTGGCCATCCCACCTTTCAGGATCAGGGTTAATAGCAATAACTGGCTGTCCATTTAAGTATTTCAAGGTATTCGCCACTAAACCATCTTGGCCAATGACAACAACAATATCGTGTTTAGAAAATTGGTAACTAGGCAATAATTTTCGTTCCAATAATTGAAATCTACCCAATGATTTCAATACCGATTCGGCTTGTACTAATTGGCGCTGATATAAATCATGCTCATTTAAATAATCGCTGACTTCAACATGGTTATGCTCCAAGTAAAATTTGGCTTGAGGCCAGGTGTTAAAGCGTTCAATCAATTCCTGTAAACGCGTTTTACGCATGACTAATACAAATCGCACGTCATTATTCCTTTGCATTATTTACCTCCTTTTTTCATTAACTGGCTAAATAAATCAGGCGATATATTGAACTCACCAATTTTTCCAGCATTTTGTGCCAATGATTCGAATGCCATCGCCATCAACTGCTCAGGTCCCATTTTAGCCAACGCTAACGCTTTTAAGTTTTCAACGGGTAATTGGCTATAAGCTTTCATTTTAGATTCAATGGAATAAGCATCTGCATCAGACTGTATACGCTGGTTTTCAACACTAAGCGCAACCAGCTCATTGCGTTTTGCCTCTGCACTTACTTGTGCAATTAACTCTTCTTGCTCTATTTCGGCTCGCTCTCGCAATATTTTTCGCTCATTATCAAGACGAGCCTCTTCAATTTGTTGTTCTTTGGCCTGAACAGATAAATCTGTTTCTAATTCAGCTTCTTTAATTGTTCGCTCTTGTTCTACAGAAAACTTACGTCTTGCATAAATGGCATCATCAGCCTCTTTCAGTATGGATTCTCTCGCTTGTGCTTCTAACGCTTTGAGCGTTTCAGGTAATGGTGCGATGGCAGAAATAGAAACATCCAAAATTTCAATTCCCAGTGACTCAATAACCGCCTGCTCTGCTAATTGCTGGTTCACCAAAATCACTAATGATTGGCTAATCAATAATGCATCTCGCAATGAAGTAGTTTGTATTTTGGCTTGAATCACTGTTTGAGCTGCTCGCACAACTCGGTCACTTAATTTAAGGGGATCTTCAGAAGAATAGCTTTTCCCATCCTTAGATAAATTAAAATTTAAGACGTCCGCGGTTTTTTCCGGCTGCTTTACCTGAAAAGAAATTTGCCCCTGTATACGTAAACTTTGGAAATCAGACGTTTGTAAATTAAAAATAAATGGGGCTTCTTGGGCATTTAATGGAAGTGCCGCAATGGAAGTTTTATCGGAGTTATACCAAAAACTGAGCCCCTTACCTTGCTTACGCACTTTCCCATTCACCGATTGAATAACAAAAGTTGATGAGTCTGCTTTGAAATATTTAAAGTTAATCATAGTGGATCCCTCATTATTGTCTTTATGACCTTAATTGATTATTGTCCTATAGACACAAACAAGTCAAGCATTAAATGTCTTAATGACAATAACTATTTTTACCTGTATGATTTAACCCTAAACTTCATCTTTAGCGATAAGTGGTAACAATATGAATGAAAAAGAGTTTCTTGCTAGTTATGACAGAAAAGATTATTTATCGCCTTTACTCACTGTCGATGCCGTTTTATTTACTTACCATGAAAACACGTTGAAAGTATTACTGGTTGAGCGAGCAAGTTTCCCTGAAAAAGGGAAATGGGGCTTACCGGGAGGATTTATTGATGAGCAAAATGATCAAACCTTAGAAGAGACTGTTTTACGTAAACTAAAAGAAAAAACAGGAGTTATTCCTCCTTATGTTGAGCAACTTTGTACGGAAGGAAACCACCAACGAGACCCTCGCGGCTGGTCTGTCACTGTTTGCTATACAGCTCTAATTGCTTACCAAGCCTGCGAAGCCCATATTGATACCGTGGATTCTGTAAAATGGGTTTCTATTGATGAAATTGAACAACTGACTCTTGCATTCGACCACCTCAAACTTTATCAACAAGCGAGAGAACGCCTAAAGCAAAAATCACTCTATTCGATAGTTCCAGGTTTTGCATTACCTGACGTTTTTACCTTAGCAGAGCTACAACATGTCCATGAAGTTTTGATTGGTAAGCCTTTGCAAAATAAATCGTTTAGGCGCCGACTCGAACAAGCTGATTTGTTAATTGATACCGGAGAAAAACGCCACGAGCGTGGCCGACCCGCTAATTTGTATCGTTTAAAACCACAATCAGCGGACTACCGTTTTATTCGTAATTTAGAATTTTAATCATTGATATGCCTGATAAACAAATATTATCAGGCATTCCAATGAATGCTATTGGCAAATTGCAGGGGTAACAATATAGGTAAAAATGAGTTTGTTAGACTTATGATAATTATGCGTAATGCCTTCGGGAAACATTTCATGCAAAATATCCATACCTGCATTTTTACCGCAATAGTTGCGATTTAAAATCTCACGCATATTTTGCTGCCAGCTATCACCTTCCAATATATTGTCAGGGATCCCTTTGATAGTGTATTGGTAAAATAACATGCCATTTTTAGCAGTCACTTCCGTCAATAGTGTTACGTCATCAATCAGCATAGGCAATGATTCCGCCATGTCAGATAGAAAAATGCCCCGTAACATCGTTGGGTCATCATCTCCTTTTGCATTAAACGCATTGATTTTATCTTCTGTTGAATTAGCTTTTATTTCATCATAACGCTGTTCTATTTTTGAATTTTCTATTGTTCCTGATGGTTCTTTCGTTGTCGTTTTTTCTTCCACATCAGGGGAGCATCCCGTGATTAATACCGCGCCTAAAAATAATCCAACCACTTTTTTAAACATAGCCATCCCATTCACCTATTTTATTATTTATATAGCCGAATGAGTTTACCATAATGATAAATTAAACTTATAGGCAGAAAAATCCCCTTTTTAAGCCAAAGGGGATGATAGAAAAATTAAAACGATGCCAACCACATACGCATTTTTAGGCCATAAGAGCTAGTCCAACCCGATGTAAAGCTGACTAATTCACCGTTATCAATTACCATAAATGTGGGAGTTGCGCTGACCCCAACCGCATTGGAAAGCTGACCGCTGGTATCGTTAATCACAGGAAACGTTAATTCCTTGTTTTCCATTCCCTTGATTAAGCGAGATGTTTCACCTGAACGTATCGCGATCGAAATAATTGGCATACCTGATTGGCTTAACTCTGATACCGTTGGCGAAGTCAAATTACATACCCCACACCAAGTTGCCCAAAAATACGCTAGAATCGGTTTTTCTTTACTTAACTCAGCTAATGAAACGCTCTCACCATTCACTAGAGTGTGCTGCTCCAATAATACGGGCGCAAGGGTTTGTGGTTTGCGCCATAAATCCATCACCGTAAAGGCAATAAATAAAATAATTGCCAAAACAATAATTTCTTTAGACCACTTTTTTATTTTATTCATATAGTTACTTACCTATTTGTTATCAAATAGTACAAATCAAAGATGTAAGAAACCAAAACATCCACTTAAAATGAATGCTTTAGCATTTAATTAAATATTTTTTTCCTATCCTCTAATTTTAGAGTTTGGATTGTTTAATCTTTATCCTCTAATTCTAGAGTTTGGATTATTTAATCTTTATCCTCTAATTCTAGAGTTTGGATTATTTAATCTTTATCCTCTAATTTTAGAGTTTGGATTATTTAATCTTTATCCTCTAAATAATTCGTGTTGAGGCTAGGCGGCGAGTGAAACTAAGCCCTAGGAGCATACATAAGTATGTGACTAGGGTTAGTAAGCGAAGCCAACAACGCCACAGCACGAAGTATGACGAGGATTATTTGAGCTTAGCGAGCTGCTCCTTCACTACCGCCTCAAACTGCTGTGCATCAATAGCACCTGGGATCATTTCATCACCCACCAATGTTGCTGGGGTACCATTCACACCCAATTTTTCTGCCAATATCATATTGGTACGAATACCATCGCGGCTCTTATCACTCGCTTTTAGCTTATCGTTGCCAGTGGCTTTGAGAGCATCTTTGATATTTGCATCTGATAGCATGCCCTGTTTTTGCATAAATTTATGGTGTAAAGCTTCAAATGCTTTCGGGTCTTCTTGCCACAGTGTCATGGTTAACTGAGCTGAATCCATTGATGTTTGGCCTTTAAATGGTAAATATTTGATTACCACTGCCACATCATTTGGATATTTTTTCACAATATCCATCAGTTGAGGGTCGAAACGCTTACAGAATGGGCAGTTAAAATCAGTAAAGTTAACTAAAACTAACTTGGCATCTTTTTTACCGATACGCGGGCTGGTTGGGTCATTGAATAAAGCATCGTGCTCCGCTTTTAACGTTTCTTTCATTTGGGCTTGTTGTTTTTCCCCTTGTTTGGCTTGCAGGGCAACGATAGCTTCTTCGAGAATTTCTGGGTTTTCAACCAAAGTATCACGCACTAATTTACGCACTTGTGCTTCTTGGTCTGCACTCAAAGGTGCCGCCTGTGCTACTGACCCAATCATTAGTGACGAAAATAAAACAGCTAAAATTGTTTTTTTCATTTTGTGGCTCCTTTGGCCTGATTCATAACGGATATTAGCGATTCACGATCAAGTATCGTTGAAAGTACTTCGCCTTCGGCCAAGTTAGGGCCATAGATTTGATTAAATGGAACAGCGACCTGCCCACGTTTTTGTAAAAATGCCGTAATTTCAGGTGAAGGCTTCGTCCAATCACCACGTAAAGCAACAACATCAGGTTCACTAAGCAGCTGTTGAATATCATCTCTTAGCAATACATTGTATTTATTTGCCTTACAGGTTACGCACCATTCCGCGGTAACATCAATAAATACGCGTTTATTATCCGCTAGCGCATCAGCAATTGCCTGTTCAGTTAGCGGTTGCCAATTCACCGTATCTTTAACGAGAGAGCGGCTACCAGAGTGCTGTTCTTGCGTCATCCAAACAAATCCACCAGCAAAAACAGCGAATAATATAAATGGCAAGATAGCTGCTCTTACACCACGTTTTATCGCGATAAAGACCACTAATAACACTAAGAAAATGACAGCAATCGAGGTCGAAGTAGAGACACCAAAATGCGGAATTAATAAACTAATTAGCCATAAGCTGGAAACTAGCATCATGACTCCAAGTATTGCACGCAATTTGAGCATCCACATACCCGGTTTTGGTAACAACCTCGCAATGGCAGGAAAAGCGGCAATTAATAGCCAAGGTAAACTCATTCCTATACCTAATGCGGTGAAGATCAACCACAACTCTTCCATTGGCGCTGCCAGTGCAAAGGCCACAGCTGTGCCCAAAAATGGTGCAGAGCAAGGCGTTGCCAGTAATGTCGCAAATACTCCTTGCCAGAAATGACCACTATTGCCATGACCACCTGCGGTCGCCAAGCGTGTATTGGCCTTACTGCCTAGGTTTATTTCGAATAAACCAAATAAATTTGCAGTAAATAACGCCGTTACCACCACCATAAAGCCGATAAACCACGGGTTTTGGAACTGAATACCCCAGCCAACGGCTTGCTGACCGACCCGCAGTAAGGTCATCAGTAAGGCGAGTAACCAGAAGGAAACCAAAATCCCTGAAGAAGACAGTAAAAATTGGCGACGAATGGTTTTCTGCTCACCTTGCGGAACCATTAAGACTGAGCCCAGTTTCATGGCGAGTACAGGAAGAACGCATGGCATTAGATTAAGGATCAAGCCACCTAAAAGTGCAAATAACACCACTTGCCATAAAGAAGCACCACTCACTTTTGACACTATTGTGCCAGTAAATGTGCTAACTTGATGGCTAATTTGCTGGGAAATGTCACCATCAGAAACCACAAAAGAAATGGTTTTTCCGGTTAAATCAGGAGACTCGCCCCCCCAATCATCACCAACATCTATTGTTGCTGTTAAATGTTCTCCTGATGTTTCTATTACAGGTACGCCTAACGCCGCCCCTTCAACCACATCAGTGAAAATGTTCGGTTGTTCCCACGAGTTCCCTGTATTTTTTTGTAATTCAATGATTAGCTTATCATTAGCAAAACCAACTTTGGTTTGCTCAACTAAACCACTTGATGGTGGAACCGCACCTTTGGCTTGGTTAAACGCCCAAGTAAAGTCAGCAGGAACAGGTTCTGTTAAATCGAGCTCAAATGGGTAATCGGTTAAAATACAAACATTACTACATGTTGATAATGTTAACGTTCCTGCCAGTTTGTCCAACTTCTCATTACTTGTTACTGTTATCGGGAAAACTACATCGCCCATATAACCTTGAGTTGAAACACCAGCAACATCAAAGCGCCCTGGTGTTGGCCATTGCCAATCTGTTGATTCGACAGGTGACGACCATACAATTTCAGGCGCTACTCCGCCTTCGCCTGGTGAGCGCCAATAGGTTTTCCACCCCTCATCAAGTTGCACATCAAGCAAAACTTCAATTTTGCCATTTTCCTGTGCTGAACTTAATAACCTGACCTGCGCATGCCGTGGAGTGTTGTCATTCATCCACCCCGTATTCGCAGGTTGCAACCACCCCGTATCTGCAGCGTATAAACTGCTCGAAAATAGTGCAAAAAATATAAAAAATGAATTAATTAAAAAACGCATTGTTTCCTCCAGAATAAATTACACAAACGAATCCCTATTCGTTGTGTGTTAATTCCGAAGATTACAAAATTGTAAGTGTCTTCTGACTCTTGGAGGGGCATGCTTCTCTTCATTATTTGCTCTAGATATAAATAGATTAGTACAAAATAAAGTTAGCGCAGCCAAAGTAAGGAACATAAAGAAGAATGGTTCAAGCACAGCAGGTAACAAAGTCATTAATGACTTGGCGCTAAGTTCACAACTAGAAAGATGTGTACTACTGCTATCACCTTGTTTTACTTGTGATTGTTCGATATAGGAAAGGTTAGCTCCAGTATTAATTTGCACTTGAGCTAAGACATCTGGCACAAAAAAATTGGCGAGCAGACGCTCTCCGACGGCGCGTTGATTCATACAAATCAATACCATCAGACAGGCGAATATCACTAATCCTTTACCTAATTTTAAATGCCTGTTCATGCGCACCTTGGTATAACTTCCTGAAATAATACTAATTATGCGACTTTGATAACCATAACGATAAAAACCAGTCTTTGATTAATACCGTTACACCGTCTATAAATTAAATAGAGGTTACATCTTACACAGCAAAATATTCCGTACAAGTGTCATCAGCTAACTTTACAAATATTATTCTCTTCCCAATGAACAAAAATGCAGTTCCATCAAAACTAGGCACGTAAATTGCTTTATCCAATATATGACATGAAATGAAGATAGATTGCACCTTAACAGTGCGTGACTATCAGTTTAGGACAATATTAAGTGGCAAATCACCATGTTAGTGCGGTAATTCAAAAATTACCCAAATAATATGCGAGACAGCTCCCGAAATTGAAACAATTTGTTTTCATTAATTAACAAAATTAATTACTTTTTAACAACAATAAAACATATAGCGGATAATCGCGGTATTGTCTAAATCTGCGAAATATTTGCAAACACAACACTACAAAACCACAGTAATTCAGGCGTTATCTCGTGATGACCCCTTAAAATTACAACGGGTTTACACCGATGTTCTAAAGGAGTTGTAATTATGCGTATAAGTAAACTTGTATTATCGATGATGATTTTAGGTGCAACCTGCGCAGTCCAAGCAGAAGAATTAAACGGCACTCTGAAAAAAATCAAAGACAACGGTGTAATAGTTGTTGGTCATCGTGAATCATCCGTACCGTTCTCTTACTATGATAATAGCCAGAAAGTGGTTGGTTACTCGCAGGATTATTCAAATGCCATTGTTGATGCAGTGAAGAAAAAATTAAACATGCCTGATCTGCAAGTCAAACTCATTCCCATTACATCACAAAACCGTATTCCACTCCTGCAAAATGGCACATTTGATTTTGAATGTGGTTCAACAACCAATAACGTAGAAAGACAAAAACAAGCAGCTTTCTCTAACACTATCTTTGTGGTCGGGACACGCTTACTCACCAAAGGTGATTCCGGTGTAAAAGACTTTGCTGACTTAGCCGGTAAAAATGTTGTCGTGACCTCAGGTACGACTTCTGAAATTCTGTTGAATCAGTTGAATGATGAAAAAAATATGAAAATGCGCATTATCAGCGCGAAAGACCATGGTGACTCATTCCGTACCTTGGAGTCAGGCCGTGCTGTTGCCTTTATGATGGATGATGCATTGTTAGCGGGTGAGCGAGCAAAAGCGAAAAAACCGGATATCTGGGAAATCGTTGGCAAACCGCAAACTGAAGAAGCTTATGGCTGTATGTTGCGTAAAGATGATCCTCAATTTAAAGCACTTATCGACGAAACCATTGCGAATGCACAGACCTCGGGGGTCGCAGAGAAATCCTTTGACCGCTGGTTCAATCAGCCTATTCCACCAAAAAATCTGAACCTGAAATTTACTTTGTCCGATGAAATGAAAGCCTTATTTAAAGAACCAAATGACAAAGCATTAAACTAATAAAAAGACAAACAGGGTATTACTGAAGTAAGAATTGCAAGGCGGTCGTTCCCCGCCTTGCATCCTCTCTTACGACAGTATTCGGGAATTACATTGCCCACAGGAAGTCAATATCATGTCTATTAACTGGAATTGGGGGATTTTCCTTCAGGAAGCCCCATTTGGGAATACCACCTACTTAGGGTGGTTAATATCTGGCCTCGAAGTCACCGTAACACTTTCTATTTGCGCTTGGATTATTGCATTTCTAGTCGGTTCATTCTTCGGTATTTTACGTACAGTACCTAACCGTTTTTTAGCTTTTTTAGGTACCGCATACGTAGAATTATTCCGTAACGTGCCGCTTATTGTACAATTTTTTACTTGGTATTTAGTTATTCCAGAACTTCTCCCGCGTTCAATCGGGGATTGGTTTAAAATGGATTTAGCCCCTAACTATCAATTCTTTATTTCCTCAATGCTTTGCCTTGGGTTATTCACCGCAGCGCGGATGACTGAGCAAGTGCGCGCAGCCATTCAGTCACTACCTAGAGGGCAAAAAAGTGCCGCACTCGCAATGGGGCTGACTTTGCCACAAACCTATCGCTACGTTCTATTACCCAATGCCTATCGGGTTATTTTGCCACCAATGACGTCAGAAATGTTGAACTTGGTTAAAAACTCAGCCATTGCGTCAACCATTGGCTTAGTCGATATGGCAGCACAAGCCGGAAAGCTATTGGACTATTCTGCTCACGCATGGGAATCCTTTACCGCAATTACGTTAGCTTATGTCGGTATTAACGTCATTATCATGATTCTGATGACGTTATTAGAGCGCAAAGTTCGCTTACCAGGCACTCTTGGAGGGCGGTAAAATGATGTATGAATTTGACTGGAGCTCAATTGCTCCGAGTATGCCCTTTTTAATCGATGGCTTTATTGTCACAGCAAAAATCACACTAACCGCGATAGTGGTCGGAATTTTGTGGGGTACCGTCCTTGCCGTGATGCGGTTATCCACATTCAAACCAATTAGCTGGTTTGCGGCCTTGTATGTGAATACATTCCGTTCTATTCCGTTGGTTATGGTTTTACTGTGGTTTTACTTAATCGTACCTAGCTTATTACAAAATGTTCTAGGCTTATCACCAAAAAATGATATTCGTTTAATTTCTGCAATGATAGCCTTCTCTCTTTTTGAAGCGGCCTATTACTCTGAGATTATTCGTGCTGGTATTCAAAGTATTTCACGAGGACAAGCCTCTGCGGCGTTAGCTTTGGGAATGACAAATATGCAAACTATGCGGCTCGTGGTGTTACCGCAAGCCTTTAAAGCCATGGTGCCATTGCTGTTAACTCAAGGGATTGTGCTGTTCCAAGACTCATCCCTCGTGTATGTGCTCAGTTTGACAGACTTTTTCCGTACCGCCACCAATATTGGTGAGCGTGATGGGACACAAGTAGAGATGGTACTGTTTGCGGGTCTGGTGTACTTTATTGTCAGTTTTGGCGCTTCTATGTTAGTGAATTATCTTAAGAAAAGGACTGTTTCATGATAACCCTGAAAAATGTATCCAAATGGTATGGCCAATTTCAGGTGCTTACAGACTGCACAACTGAAGTTAAAAAAGGTGAGGTTGTGGTTGTGTGCGGGCCATCTGGTTCTGGTAAATCCACATTAATAAAAACAGTGAATGGTTTAGAGCCGATTCAACAGGGTGAGATTTTTGTGAATGATATTCAAGTTAATAACAAAAAAACTGACCTTGCAAAACTTCGCTCTAAAGTTGGGATGGTATTCCAACACTTCGAGCTATTTCCTCATTTGTCGATTATTGAAAATTTGACATTAGCGCAAGTTAAGGTATTAAACCGCGATAAAAAAGAAGCGGAAGCAAAAGGTTTGAAATTATTGGAACGCGTAGGTTTATCCAGCCATGCCAATAAATTTCCAGCTCAGCTTTCAGGTGGGCAACAACAGCGTGTCGCTATCGCTCGAGCACTGTGTATGGATCCTATCGCTATGCTATTTGATGAACCTACTTCAGCGCTAGACCCAGAAATGATCAACGAAGTGCTTGATGTTATGGTTGAATTAGCCAATGAAGGCATGACCATGATGGTGGTTACCCATGAAATGGGATTCGCCAAAAAAGTGGCTAATCGTGTTATTTTTATGGATGAAGGCAAGATAGTTGAAGACAGTAAAAAAGAAGATTTTTTTGCTAACCCACAATCCGACCGTGCAAAAGATTTTCTCGCAAAAATCCTCCATTAATATTCAAGAGGGAGCTCATTAGCTCCCTCGTCTTATCACTGCGCTATTAGCAAATAAATCAACAACAACAACCTGAATTCGAAATAGATCAATAAACCACTACCATTTAACAAACTTTTTAGTTAAGTTGTTTGGTTATCAGCGTAAAATATCCTGATCCGTTCCCCGAAAAGCAATATCCAGCCTCCCTCGTAGGTTCAGCTAATCAACTATTGTTGTTTTCGGTGTAGATCCGCTATGCTATGCGATCTCAATTAAGAAAGACATTCACGCTACAGATGTAGCATTTATTCACCATAGGATTATCGGTGCCATGCAAGAACAATATCGTCCAGAAGATATAGAGCCTAAAGTACAGCGTCACTGGGATGAAAAAGCAACTTTCAAAGTGACTGAAGACAACAGCAAAGAAAAATACTACTGCCTGTCCATGCTACCTTACCCTTCTGGTCGACTACACATGGGCCACGTACGTAACTACACCATGGGTGACGTTATCTCTCGTTACCAACGTTTGTTGGGGAAAAACGTTCTCCAACCAATTGGTTGGGATGCGTTTGGTCTGCCTGCTGAAGGTGCTGCGGTTAAAAATAATACTGCTCCTGCGCCTTGGACTTATGCCAATATCGATTACATGAAAAACCAGCTGAAAATGCTCGGTTTCGGTTACGATTGGGATCGCGAAGTCACGACTTGTACCCCTGAATATTACCGTTGGGAACAATGGTTCTTCACTAAATTGTATGAAAAAGGTTTAGTGTACAAAAAAACCTCTGCGGTTAACTGGTGCCCACATGACTTAACCGTTTTGGCGAATGAACAAGTGGTTGATGGCTGCTGCTGGCGTTGTGACACCCCTGTTGAGCGCAAAGAAATCCCACAGTGGTTTATTAAAATTACCGACTACGCAGAAGAGCTGCTCAACGACCTTGACAAATTAGATGACTGGCCAGAGCAAGTCAAAACCATGCAGCGCAACTGGATCGGTCGTTCCGAAGGGACTGAGATCACGTTCAATGTTGCAGACCGTGATGAAACCTTAACAGTCTATACCACTCGCCCTGATACTTTTATGGGGGCAACTTATGTGGCTGTTGCAGCAGGTCACCCTCTGGCTAAAGAAGCCGCGACAAATAACCCTGAATTAGCCCAATTTATTGATGAGTGCCGTAATACCAAAACTGCGGAAGCAGATATGGCAACCATGGATAAAAAAGGTATGGCAACCGGTTTATTCGTTATTCATCCATTAACCCAAGAAAAGTTGCCAATTTGGGTCGCTAACTTTGTCTTAATGGAATACGGTACTGGTGCTGTTATGGCCGTTCCTGCCCATGACCAACGTGACTGGGAATTCGCTCACAAATATAACTTGCCCATCAAAGCAGTTATTGCCGATGCTGATGGCAATGAGCCTGATTTATCCCAAGAAGCGATGACCGAAAAAAATGCACTGATTAACTCAGGTGAATTCAGTGGATTAGACCACCAAGCTGGCTTCAATGCCATTTCAGATAAACTTGTCGCACTAGGTGCAGGTCAACGTAAAGTAAACTACCGCTTACGTGATTGGGGTGTTTCACGTCAACGTTACTGGGGGGCACCAATCCCAATGGCAACATTGGAAGATGGTACTGTCGTTCCTGTTCCTGAAGACCAGTTACCTGTCATTTTGCCAGAAGATGTCGTGATGAACGGCATTACCAGCCCAATTAAAGCTGACCCTGAGTGGGCAAAAATGACCATTAACGGTCAACCTGCATTACGTGAAACCGATACCTTCGATACCTTTATGGAATCTTCTTGGTACTATGCACGTTATACCTGCCCGCAATATGACGACGGCATGTTAGACCCCGAGGCAGCAAATTACTGGTTACCGGTTGACCAATATATTGGTGGTATCGAACACGCCATCATGCACTTAATGTATTTCCGCTTCTTCCATAAGTTGATGCGTGATGCAGGGTTAGTCAACTCAGATGAACCAGCAAAACGCTTACTGTGCCAAGGCATGGTGCTTGCTGATGCATTCTATTATACCGGCAGCGATGGTCAGCGTGTTTGGGTTTCTCCAGCAGACGCCATTGTTGAACGTGACGACAAAAACCGTATTATTAAAGCCGTAGATAATGAAGGCCATGAACTGGTGTATACTGGTATGAGCAAAATGTCTAAGTCGAAAAACAACGGTATTGACCCACAATTAATGGTCGAAAAATACGGTGCGGATACCGTTCGCCTATTTATGATGTTTGCTGCACCACCAGAGTTAACCCTTGAGTGGCAAGAATCCAGCGTTGAAGGTGCTAACCGCTTCGTTCGTCGCGTTTGGCGTTTAGTACACGAGCACTCACAAAAAGGTACAACTTCACCTTTAGATATCAGCACATTAACACCTGAACAAAAAGATTTACGTCGTGATCTGCACAAAACAATCGCGAAAGTCTCTGATGATTTCAGCCGTCGTTATGCATTCAACACTGCAATTGCTGCTATCATGGAATTCATGAACAAATTGGTTCGTGCGCCACAAGAAACGGAACAAGACCGTGCATTAGTTCAAGAGTCTCTCGAAGCTATCACACTTATGCTATCTCCAATCATTCCACATGCTTGCTTTGAAATGTGGAAAGCGCTCGGTCACCAAACAGACATCGATTTCGCACAATGGCCTGTTGCTGATGAAAAAGCCATGATTGACGATACCAAACTGGTTGTCGTTCAAGTTAATGGTAAGGTTCGTGGTCGTATCACCGTTCCGGCTGATGCAAACCAAGAATTTGTCCTAGATATGGCAAAAAATGAACCGAGCGTAGCGAAATACCTTGAAGGTGTTGGCATCCGCAAAGTAATCTATGTCCCAGGCAAATTGCTAAACCTTGTTGTAGGTTAATATTAGGTTGTTGGCTGATAAGGAGGCCAGGTGCGTTATCTGATAACTTTATTTTTGAGCCTGGCGGTGCTAGTCACCGCAGGTTGCGGTTTTCGTCTTCAAGGAACAACTCAAATTCCTGAGGAACTGAGAACTTTGCAGCTAAGTTCAAGTGATCCATATGGCTACCTTACAAGGGCGCTTAGGGAACAACTGCGGCTCAATAATGTGACCATTCTTGAAGCTGGAAGAGCCGGTGTTCCCATTTTGAAAGTTCTGAGTTCTAATGAGAACACTGAAACTGTGTCCGTTTATCAAGATGGTAAAGCGGCAGAGAAACAATTAACACTGGTAATGAATGTGCAAGTGTTAATGCCTGATGGTGCTATCTATCCTTTACAAAGCCGTGTTGAACGCACTTTCTTCGACAACCCTTTAGAAGCACTGGCGAAAGATGCTGAAAAAGAAATTGTAAGGCAAGAAATGCAAGAACAAGCTGCACGCAATATCGTGCGTAAATTATTGCTTGTTCATTCAGCAGAACTTGAAAAAGCCAAAAACCAAGCGGCTGATACGAATACTCAACCATAATGACACGTATCTACCCTGAACAGCTGGCCTCTTCGTTACAAGAGTCTCTAAGAGGCCGCTATTTAATTTGGGGCAATGAGCCCCTTCTTCTTCAAGAAAGCCAAGATGCCATCCGCAAAGCGGCACAAGAGCAAGGCTTTGAAGAGCATTTTTCGTTTTCTCTAGAGCAAAATACTGATTGGGATGAGATTTTTAGCCTCTGCCAAGCTCTCAGCCTATTTGCTAGCCGTCAAACTCTCACGCTGTTGTTGCCTGAAAATGGCCCTAATGCCGCCATGGCTGAAAAGCTGAACCAACTGGCGCAATTACTGCATTCAGATCTCCTGCTTGTGTTACGTGGTCATAAGCTCACTAAAGCACAAGAAAACAGTGCTTGGTTTAAAGCAATTAGCCAAGATGCTATTTATATCAGCTGCCTAACGCCTGAATATCAGCGGTTACCACAATGGGTTTCTAAACGCGCCTACAGTATGCGGCTTTCGTTAGAAACCGAAGCTAACCAGCTACTTTGTTACTGTTATGAAGGGAATTTACTTGGTTTGGCGCAAGCACTTGAGCGGCTGTCTCTTCTTTATCCAGATGGTAAACTCACCTATCCTCGGGTTGAGAGTGCCGTTAATGACTCTGCGCATTTTACTCCCTACCATTGGGTTGATGCCCTATTGGCGGGTAAATCCCGCCGTTCATGGCATATTTTAGAGCAATTGCAGCAAGAAGATATTGAGCCTGTTATTTTATTGCGATCAATCCAGCGCGATCTAATGTTACTTATTACATTAAAACGCCAGTCGGCAACAACCGCGTTAAAGACATTATTTGATCAACACAAAGTGTGGCAAAACCGCCGAGGTGTGCTCACGGAAGCCTTACAACGTTTAACATTGCATCAATTACAATCTGCATTAATGTTATTAACGCAAGCAGAAATCAATATTAAACAAGATTTTAGCCATTCTCCATGGCCTGACCTGCAGTCACTGTCTATGCTATTATGTGGTAAAGCATTTGCAGAGAATTTTATTCATGAGTAACTCATTTTCAAAACAGCATAACTTGCTCGCATTATTCGGTGGGACGTTCGACCCCATTCACTTTGGCCATTTACGTCCAGTGCAAGCACTTGCTCAACAAGTTGGGCTCGAAAAAGTTATCTTGTTACCTAACCACGTTCCCCCCCATCGCCCACAACCAGAAGCGACGCCATCACAACGTTTAGAAATGGTGAAACTCGCAATTCAAAATGCGCCTTTATTTGCTATCGATACACGTGAATTAGAGAAAAATAGCCCTTCTTACACGATAGAAACACTGGTTGAATTACGCCAAGAAATTGGGCCAGAAAAACCTCTGGCGTTTATTATTGGTCAAGATTCCTTATTATCGATTAATAAATGGTACGGCTGGGAGCGGATACTTGATAACTGCCATTTATTGGTTTGTTCCCGACCGGGATATGCCACACAGTTTGCCGATCCTAAAATGCAAAACTGGCTGTTAGAACATCAAACAACAGACCCTATTGCCTTAAGCCAAGTGGCGAATGGGTATATTTTTATTGGAGATACTCCACTGGTAAATATCTCAGCAACAGAGATCCGCGAAAAATTAAATTCAGGCGACTCTTGTCACGATTTAATTCCAGATGCAGTTCTGCAATATATTCATCAACATCACCTTTACCAGCAATAAGGGAGCTCCCTTATTGAACAACTATTCGGATATGGCTCAAAAATGACTTGCTCTATTAAATAGTTGTCTGGGTATTGAATAAGCAATTGTTTCATCATCTCTAACGGCCTATTTAACGGTAAATTCCCCGCTAAATAGTCGTTAATCAGCCATAATAAGCGTTTTTTCTCATCCTTCGTGGCTTTGTGTTTGAAATAACCTTGCATATGGCTCAGCGCATTAACTTCCGTATTTCTTGCTGGCACTGTCGCCAATATTTCCATTAAACAAGCTTTATATTGATTAAAAAAACACACGAGGTCGGTACTGCTTTTAATACTCGCCACTAAACGCCCTGTATACTGATAGCCAACAGGGGAATACGCCATGATGAGATATTTGTGGCAGCTATGAAATTGAATAATGTTGTGATGTGTTAACTCGTTGTATAAGCCATCTAACCTTTGTAACGTATACAATTTCGTCAAAAAGCAGTCCCAGAACGTTGTATCTTGTAGTTTATCACTGGTTAATATTGGAATGTTAGCAGGGAATAGCCCCTGTAATTCAGGGAGTTGCTGGCCAAAGCAAATAATACCATTAACTTTGTTTTGCCTGTCCTCATGGGAAAAATCCGTCATAAATTCAACCATGGAACTCACTTGTCGATGAATATTAACAGGAAGATGATTAATCCCTTCAAATATAAAAACTTTTGGCTTAATTATTTGCATAATACCTATCTCATCCTAAAATGTTTTTCAGGAGTACAGTTTCTAGAGTTATTTTGTAAAGTTAACACAAACTTCTTGCTCAAATGTACGGATATCCCTATAAATTTCACTCCACAATGAATAAAAAATAATTTAGCCGATTTTTCTTAAAATCTAGGGTAAAATAACAAGGCTGTTAATGTGTTTGATTCGTTATCAGCTATTATTTTATCTACAAACTACAAACAGTGTTTAACGTGATATTCTGTTTATTTGAATAAAAGGTGAACCTTTTGCAAGGAACTGAACTCCAACAATTTATTATCGATCAGCTTGATGATGCTAAAGCAGAAGATATCATTACTATCGATGTTCAAGGGAAATCAAGTATTACCGATCAGATGATCATCTGTACAGGGACATCAAGCCGCCATTTGATGTCAGTCGCTGACAGATTAATCGAAGCTTGCCGCAAAAATGGTTTAATGCCATTGGGTGTTGAAGGGCAAGGCATTTCTGATTGGATTGTCGTCGACCTTGGCGATGCCATTGTTCATATTATGCAAGAAGAAAGTCGTCGTATGTATGAATTAGAAAAGCTTTGGAGCTGAGTTTGAAATTACAGCTCATCGCCGTTGGAACAAAAATGCCGGACTGGGTCCAGACCGGCTTTATGGATTACCTCCACCGTTTTCCTAAAGATATGCCATTTGAATTAACGGAAATTCCAGCAGGAAAACGCGGGAAAAATGCAGATATAAAGCGCATTCTAGAAAAAGAAGGCGAATTAATGCTCGCAGCTGTAGGTAAAGGAAATCGCATCGTCACTTTGGATATTCCAGGGGATCGTTGGGATACCCCAAAACTTGCCGTACAGCTCGATAAATGGAAACAAGATGGCCGTAATGTTAGTTTATTAATCGGTGGTCCCGAGGGTCTTTCACCCGCTTGCAAAGCAGCCGCAGAGCAAAGCTGGTCGCTTTCACCACTTACGCTGCCCCATCCACTGGTTCGTGTCCTTGTTGCTGAAAGTCTTTATCGCGCATGGAGTATTACGACTAACCACCCTTATCACAGGGAATAGTCAGGTTTAAATATGTTCAAAATGGCAATGGGATGAAAACACAACGCACCCCTTTTCGCGACCATACCGCTGAATCAGTTTTGTTTATCCGCCGAGCGCTTATCGCCTTCGGTGTGATTGTCATTTTAACGTCTATTCTTGTGACGAATTTGTATCACTTACAAATTGTCCGTCATGAAGATTACCAAACGCGGTCAAACGATAACAGAATCAAATTGGTGCCTATTGCACCAAGCCGTGGGATTATTTATGACCGTCGAGGAACCCAACTCGCACTTAATAGCACGTTTTACCAGTTAGAAATCGTGCCCGAAAAAGTCAGTAATCTACAAGAAACCTTAGATAATCTTCGTAGTGTGGTCGATTTAACTGACGAAGACATCACTAATTTTGAAAAAGAGCGTAAGCGCTCACGTCGGTTTACCTCTATTGCACTAAAAACACAGCTTAACGAAGTCCAAGTCGCTCGTTTTGCTGTTAACCAGTACCGTTTTCCTGGTTTAGAGGTCAAAAGCTACCAACGTCGTTCTTACCCATACGGTTCTGCACTAACCCATGTGATTGGCTATGTGGCAAAAATTAATGACAAAGATGTTGAACGTCTTGATAAAGAAGGTTTATTACCCAATTATGCCGCTAGCCACGATATCGGTAAATTAGGTATTGAACGTTATTATGAAGACATCTTACACGGCAAAACAGGTTATGAAGAAGTTGAAGTGAATAGCCGTGGTCGTGTTATTCGCCAACTTCATGAACAACCACCGCAAGCTGGTCGGGATATCTACCTTACCATTGACCTCGAATTACAGATTTATATCGAAAAACTGTTAACCACTAGCCGTGCTGCCGTTGTGGTCACTGACCCACGTAATGGCGAAATTTTGGCTCTGGTGTCTAATCCAAGTTATGACTCTAACTTGTTTGTTAACGGTATCTCAAATAAAGATTATCAAGCGTTATTAAATAACCCTGATAGGCCGTTGATTAACCGGACAACTCAAGGGCTTTACCCCCCTGCATCAACAGTAAAACCCTTTATTTCTGTCGCCGCATTGAGTGAAAAAGTAATCACGCCAAATACGACTATTTTTGATCCTGGTTGGTGGCAATTACCGGGTTCAGAAAAACGCTACCGCGACTGGAAGCGTTGGGGGCACGGTAAACTTAACGTATCGAAATCCATTATTGAATCTGCGGATACCTTCTTCTACCAAGTCGCTTATGATATGGGAATTGATCGTATTTCTGAATGGATGAGCCGTTTTGGTTTTGGCGATTATACGGGTATTGACCTGGCTGAAGAGCGTTCTGGCATAATGCCAACCCGTGAATGGAAACAAAAACGCTATAAAAAACCTTGGTATCAAGGTGATACGATCCCTGTTGGGATAGGACAAGGCTATTGGACAGCAACTCCAATTCAAATGTCAAAAGCATTGATGACATTAATAAATGATGGTCAAGTTAAGACCCCTCATTTACTCTACGGCACAAAGTTGGGTAATGCCATGGTGCCTTATGAAGACAAAGAAACCAAACAAATTGGCGATATTAACTCAGGTTTTTGGGAACTAGCTAAGCATGGAATGTACGGTGTAGCCAATGCACCAAATGGTACTGGCCGCCGCAGTTTCATTGGCACACCATATAAAGCTGCAGCAAAATCCGGTACCGCACAAGTCTTCAGCTATGAAACCTATAACGCCAGTAAGCTGGCAGAGCACTTGCGCGACCACAAATTAATGATTGCTTATGCTCCGTATGATAAACCCACTATTGCCGTTGCGATTATTTTAGAAAATGGGGGCGTAGGCCCAGCAGTCGGTGATATTGTGCGGCAAATATTTGACCACGTTCTTCTTGGTGATAACCGAACCGAAGTCGCAGTGTCAGCAACCAATGCAGGAGAAGATCGCTGATGCGCAATTCCATGAATAACAATGAGCTATAAAGAATATGACAGACGATAAGAAAAAAATTTCGTTATCCACACGTCTGCATATAGATGTGCCTATGCTGCTAATTATTATCGCGTTGCTTGCATACAGCGCATTTATTATGTGGAGTGCTAGCGGCCAAGATCCTGAAATGATGGAGCGTAAATTAGGGCAGATAGCGACAGGCTTCGTCGTCATGATAGTGATGGCGCAGATCCCCCCTAGAATGTATGAAAACTGGGCACCTCACCTGTTTATCTTCTGCGTTATTTTACTGGTTTTTGTTGATGTCTTTGGGCAGATAAGTAAAGGGGCTCAGCGTTGGCTAGACTTAGGGTTCATTCGGTTCCAACCCTCTGAAATTGCAAAAATTGCCGTCCCTTTAATGGTCGCTCGTTTTATGAACCGAGACCTGTGCCCTCCTTCATTCAAAAATACCGTAATTGCACTAGTATTGATTTTTGTACCCACATTATTGGTGGCGGCGCAACCAGACCTTGGTACTTCAATTTTAGTTGCAGCTTCAGGCTTGTTCGTTTTGTTCCTTGCAGGAATGAGTTGGCGGCTTATTACTGTTGCAGCGATTGCGCTCGCGGCCTTCATTCCCCTGCTGTGGTTCTTTTTAATGCATGGCTACCAAAGAGCCCGTGTCATGATGTTATTAGACCCAGAAACTGACCCATTAGGGGCTGGTTACCATATTATCCAGTCAAAAATTGCAATTGGTTCTGGTGGGTTAATGGGGAAAGGTTGGCTACATGGCACGCAATCACAGCTTGAATTTTTGCCAGAAAGACATACCGACTTTATTTTTGCTGTGTTAGCAGAGGAACTTGGCTTAGTTGGGGTGCTCATTTTACTTGGCCTATACCTTTTACTGATTATTCGCGGGCTTTATATTGCTGCTAGCGCACAAAACACCTTTGGTCGAGTTATGGTTGGCGGCTTGATCTTAATCCTTTTTGTCTATGTATTTGTGAATATCGGTATGGTCAGTGGTATATTACCTGTGGTTGGTGTCCCCCTCCCTTTAGTGAGTTATGGGGGCTCCGCATTGATTGTTTTAATGGCTGGATTCGGTATTATCATGTCGATACATACACACCGAAAATTCCTTTCTAAAAGTTTATAAAATGAGGCTTAGTATGCGTTTACAATGGATAATGCTTGGCGTCACAGCCGCGCTACTCAGTGGCTGTGTGACAGATGAAGTTAAACAACCAGCCCAAGTGCCAACCAATGTACCCACTCAAGATGTATTAGGTGCAGAGCCTCATTATGAGCCGTATCATCCAACCGCAAATAATGATTACTCACGTAATGGTCAACAATACCAAATCGTACGTGACCCATCACAATTTAGCCAAGTGGGTTATGCATCCATTTATGGTGCTGAGTCTGCAGGTAATATGACTGCGATTGGGGAACGCGTTAACCCAGTGGAATTAACAGCGGCTCACCCGACTTTGCCAATCCCAAGTTATGTACGTATCACCAATATGATGAATGGCCGCATGATGGTTGTTCGTGTTAATGACCGCGGGCCTTATGTTCCAGGTAAAAGTATTGCTGTTTCAAGAGCTACCGCTGACCGCCTGAATTTAATGCCTACGACAAAAATTAAAATTGATGCCATTCAAGTTGCCCAAGATGGCTCCTTATCAGGGACAGGAACAGTAGGTTCTAACTTTGTGAAACAGAGCTATGCTTTACCGGGACGCCCACAATTAGGCTCTGGCCCAATGGGCACCCCTGTGATGGAAAACTTGCCAACTCCGGAAAATACATTGCCAGTTCAGCAGCCCAAAGAACCGATGCAGCCTACTATGCCAGACATGAACCTGCAAACACCAACACCGCCACCTGCAGCCGTTGTAGCTGAAGAACCGGTTCCAGAGCGTGGTTTTCTTGTTCAAGCTGGTGCCATTAGTAGCCAAGCCAACGCGCAAAATATGCTGAATGAGTTGAAAACACAATTTAATGTTCCAGGCCGTCTACAACCCTATAATGGTATTTACCGAGTACAGCTAGGGCCATTTAGTACAAGGCAACAAGCTGTTGAGGTTCAAGGCCGTTTACAGTCTGAAAAAAACCAATCGTCAATGGTCGTTGCGCCATAGAGCTATGTAACTTTAGGTTGCTCAATCATATTTTGGGCAACCTAAATACAGGCAATATTCAACTGACAAAAAAAATCATTGGTACAGCGCAAAAGTCACTTTTTCCTTATCCCGTTCTTTTGCTAAACTGCGCCTCCTTGTGTTAACCGAATTTCGGATGTAATGGTAAAACCATGAATAATGTCGCTCCATCACGCATCGTGCGTCATACTGTGCTGGGTTCCGCACTCCTTCTTATGACTGCTAACATTGCGAACGCTAATGAAACCTTCCCAAATACATCAATTCCTGCAGCACCCGCTATTGATGCTGAAGCTTATATCTTAATTGATTATAATTCAGGCAAAGTTCTCGCCGAAAGTAATGCTGACCAACGTCGTGATCCTGCAAGTTTGACAAAAATGATGACCAGCTATGTTATCGGTCAGGCAATTAAGTCAGGCAAAATTGGTGAAAATGATATTGTCACGGTTGGAAATGATGCGTGGGCTACTGGTAACCCAGTATTTAAAGGCTCATCATTGATGTTCTTAAAACCAGGCGATCGTGTTAGCGTTTCTCAGTTAACTCGTGGCATTAACTTGCAATCAGGTAATGATGCCTGTGTTGCAATGGCCGACTATATTGCGGGTGACCAAGCCAACTTTGTTCAGCTAATGAATGGTTACGTGAACAAATTAGGGCTGAAAAATACCCATTTTCAAACTGTTCATGGGTTAGATGCTGAGGGCCAATATAGTTCAGCACGTGATATGGCTCTTATTGGGCAAGCGCTAGTACGTGATGTGCCTGAAGAATACGCAATTTATAAAGAGAAAGAGTTTACCTTTAACAACATCCGTCAAACAAACCGCAATGGGCTGTTGTGGGATAAGAGTTTAGCTGTTGATGGCATCAAAACAGGCCATACTAATGCCGCGGGCTATAACCTTGTCGCATCAGCAACTGAAGGTGACATGCGCCTGATCTCCGTTGTTATGGGGGGGAAAAGTAGCAAAGGCCGTGATGCCGAAAGTAAAAAATTACTCACTTACGGTTTCCGCTTTTATGAAACCGTTAAACCATTACAAGCCAATGTGGATTTTGCCAGTGTGCCAGTCTGGTTTGGTGATGAAAATGAAGTAAAATTAGGTGTGACCGAAGATTTATACCTCACTATCCCACGAGGCCGCTTAAAAGATTTAAAAGCCAGCTATGAATTAACGACAACTGAACTAGAAGCACCATTAACCAAAGGCCAACAAGTAGGGACAATTAGCTTCCAACTTGATGGTAAAATCATCGAACAGCACCCTTTAGCAGTGTTAAAAGATGTTGAAGAAGGTGGTTTTTTCAGTCGGTTAATTGACTACATAAAATTACTCTTTCATCGCTGGTTTGGTTAAGACTTGAAACTAAAATAAGTCGTCCCCATATAGTAAATATCGAAATAGATAAGTACCGAAATGTTTGTTGGATGAATACATCTCATTGGCTGGTTTAATACCAGCCAATCTTTTTCAGCCAGCAGCCCAATTTAAAAATTAGGAGTGCCCATGAAAACGAAATTAGGTGAACTGCTTGAGTTCCCATGCCCATTAACCTACAAAGTGATGGGCTTGGCACAGCCTGAACTGGTTGATCAAGTGATTGAAGTGGTACAGCGTCATGCGCCAGGTGACTATAGCCCAGACGTAAAACCAAGTAGCAAAGGCAATTATCACTCAGTTTCTATTACTATCAATGCAACTCATATTGAACAAGTTGAAACCTTGTATACTGAGTTAGGTGCATTAGAGTTAGTGAAAGTTGTACTTTAAACAACAAGTTATCAAAGGCCGAATAGTCTACTGTTATTCGGCCTTTTTCATTTTTATGCCCTACGTTAAAATGCAATATATTCACTCCTAAATAACATTTGTTTCCAATCTAAATCACATTTTATGCAAGCATCCAGTCGTATGTTAACTTGAAGTATGGCAAACATAGGCGTTATACTGCCCGCAACGATAAAGACAACGTGGACACCTAAATTTTGTCAGATAGATGTATAACCATACGCCAACTTGGCCTTGCTCCTTATCAAACTGTTTCTGATGCTATGCACCAATTCACAGAACACCGTACGCCAGAAACCCATGATGAAATTTGGCTAGTTGAACATCCTCGCGTATTTACCCAAGGCCAAGCCGGAAAAGCGGAGCACGTTCTTGCCCCTGGTGATATCCCTGTTATCCAAAGTGATAGAGGCGGCCAAGTTACCTATCATGGGCCAGGGCAACAAGTGATGTATGTTATGCTCGATCTAAAACGCAATAAAATTGGTGTTCGTGAGCTAGTTACCGCATTAGAAAATACCGTCGTAAATACCCTTGCCCATTTTAATATTGCAGCGTATCCTCGCCCTGATGCTCCCGGTGTCTATGTTAATGGCGACAAAATTTGCTCCCTCGGATTACGCATAAGGAAAGGCTGTTCTTTTCATGGGCTCGCATTGAATATTGATATGGATCTTGAACCCTTTAATCGTATTAATCCTTGTGGTTACAGTGAATTAAAGATGACTCAAATGAGTAATCTTGCTCCCAAAGTATCAGTTTCCGATGTTCAGCCTGTGCTAATTCGCCAATTCTGTGACACACTAGGATTTCATATTGTTCAATAATAATGCTATAATTTTTTAACATTTTTAAAAAATATTTTAATGAATGGATAACAGTCTCCATTCGGTTTTATTTAGAATTATCACTTATCCATCAGCATAAAAGATAACTGGAACCGTCATATTATGAGTAAACCAATTCAGATAGAACGCGGAATTAAATATCGTGACGCCGACAAAATGGCGCTGATCCCTGTCAAAAACGTTGTGACTGAACGAGAAGAAATTCTACGTAAACCTGACTGGATGAAAATTAGGCTTCCTGCTGATTCCACTCGTATTCAAGGCATTAAAGCAGCCATGCGCAAAAATGGCTTACACTCTGTATGTGAAGAGGCATCATGCCCTAACCTTTCTGAGTGTTTTAACCATGGTACCGCGACCTTTATGATTTTGGGGGCTATTTGTACCCGCCGCTGCCCATTCTGTGATGTTGCCCATGGTCGCCCAAATGCACCAGATGCCAACGAGCCCGAAAAATTAGCGCAAACTATTAAAGATATGGCGCTACGCTATGTCGTCATTACGTCTGTTGACCGTGATGACCTACGTGATGGCGGAGCACAGCATTTTGCTGATTGCATTAGTGCTATTCGTGAAAAAAGCCCATCAATTAAAATTGAAACGCTGGTTCCTGACTTCCGCGGCCGTATGGATCGCGCATTAGAGATTTTAACCGCAACACCACCTGATGTGTTTAACCATAATCTTGAAAATGTGCCACGTGTTTACCGCCAAGTTCGCCCTGGCGCTAACTATGAATGGTCTTTAAAATTACTCGAAAAATTTAAAGAAGCACATCCAAATATCCCAACTAAATCGGGGTTAATGGTCGGTCTTGGTGAAACCAATGAAGAAATTATCGAGGTTATGCGCGACTTACGTCGTCATGGTGTAACGATGCTTACACTAGGCCAATACTTACAACCAAGTCGCCATCACTTACCCGTCAAACGCTATGTCAGCCCTGCTGAGTTCGATGAAATGAAAGAAGAAGCCATGGCAATGGGCTTCACTCACGCAGCCTGTGGACCATTCGTTCGCTCTTCTTATCATGCCGATTTACAAGCTAAAGGCGAAGAAGTTAAATAATCTCAACTGTTTAATTTATAGACAATTTATTGATAAAAAGGTCTGGTTTATATCAGGCCTTTTTTATTTTTATAAATAAAAAAACTCGCCCTAGATAGCTAGGGCGAGTTTTCAGCTGTTCGTTTTAATCTTAATTATAAAAATTACAGAGGAATAACGTTAGCAGCAGATGGGCCTTTAGCACCTTCAGTAATTTCAAATTCCACTTTTTGGCCTTCAGCTAAGGTTTTGAAACCATCGCCCATAATCGCAGAAAAGTGAACAAATACATCTTTGCTACCATCTTCTGGAGTGATAAAACCAAAACCTTTAGATTCGTTGAACCACTTAACGTTACCTTTAACTTTAGACATCAAATATTACCTTTAAAATAAAATAGACACACCATCTGTATCAAGCTCAGTACATCAGATTTCTCAGTTACTTGTCTACAACCTAGATCACGAAAATGGACTAAAAAGATAAAAAAATATTATTTATCGATAGAATAGGTTCTGATTTCGACAATAATTCTTATCAATAGTAATTATTACAACTAATAGTATTACCTATAACTAATTATTCAGTGTTTACTTCTCATGCAAAAGTAACCAATCTTTAATATCTAAGCCTCCTGTATACCCCACTAATTTTCCATCATGCCCAAGTACGCGATGACAAGGAACAATTAATGAGATTGGATTACGTGAGTTTGCCATACCGACCGCACGACAATAATTTACGGAGCCTAACTTTAACGCCAAATCTTTATAGCTCCATCGCTCCCCGTAAGGGATCCCACAAAGATGTTTCCACACTTTTTTCTGAAATTCTGTTCCTTGTGGATTTAATGCAACCGTAAAAACGGTTCTTTTATGATTAAAGTATTCCTTTAATTCTTTCACACAAAGCTTGGAGTGCTCATTCTTCGTTTCTTTTTCTGTTTTTTCATCCACAAAATAGAGGCTCGTTATTCCGTCATCATCAGCCGTAATATGTATCCACGGTTTAGGAAATTTATCCGGTGTTGCTAAATATTGATGGTACATAGTATCTCCTCAAAAGGACTCAATTACCTGATTGTATATACAGTTATAGAGTAAATTATTTCCACTTTGCAATGATCTTTTTTCTTAGAGAGTCTATCTGAATCATCCAATACCATACTTTTTTATTTTCAATGTTAATAACCACCTAGCTAATAATTAGAATAATTATCATTCAATATTTTCTATTCACTACATATTGTGTGGTTGATAAGTTAAAAATCTATATATAGTATTTATATGTCACGCACCTTATTTTTACTGCTATTAAACATTCAAAAGGTAAATAACATGGCTGAGATTACCATTTATAGTAAACCTAACTGCGTTCAGTGTAATGCAACTTATCAAGCCTTAGATCGCAAATCTATTTCCTACCAAATCATTGACCTTACTGAAGACAGCCAAGCTCTTGAATTAGTCAGAAAATTAGGCTACCAGCAAGTTCCCGTTGTTATTGCGGGAGACAAACATTGGGCAGGTTTTCGACCAGACATGATTAGCTTATTAGCCGCTTAGGTGGTGTTATGAAAACGGAATCACTCATCTATTTTTCAAGTCGCTCAGGAAATTGCCATCGCTTTATTGAAAAGCTAGGTGTCCCAGCAACGCGGTTGCCTATTGGAAGCCACGAAAATAGTCTAATTGCGACAAAACCTTATGTTTTATTACTGCCGACCTACGGTGGTGGTGGTAGCAAAGGTGCTGTCCCAAAAGAGGTGATCCAATTTCTTAATATTGAAGTCAACCGCACACTTATCCGCGGTGTTATTGCTGCGGGTAATACCAATTTTGGTGATGCCTATGCGATAGCTGGAAATATCATTGCGCAAAAATGCCATGTCCCCTACCTATATCGTTTTGAACTTCTTGGTACTGATAAAGATGTTCAGTCCGTTCAACAAGGCCTAAAAACGTTTTGGCAACGTACAAACAACTAGAGTTATTCCAAATGGATAAAATGCAAAATATATCAGATGTGGATTATCATGCGCTCAATGCGATGTTGAATTTATATGATAATGAAGGCCGTATTCAATTTGATAAAGACAAAGAAGCGGCTCACCACTATTTTCGACAGCATGTGAACCAAAACACCGTATTTTTCCATGATTTAAAAGAAAAATTAGACTTTTTAGTACAAGAAAATTATTACGAAAACAGTGTATTAGAACAATATGACTTTGAATTTATCAAAGCACTATTTAAACAGGCATACGCTCATAAATTCCGTTTTCAAACGTTTCTCGGTGCCTTTAAATATTACACGAGCTATACGCTGAAAACTTTTGATGGCAAACGCTATCTCGAACGCTATGAAGATCGCGTTTGTATGGTTGCTTTAACGCTTGCGCAAGGGAGTGAATCTCTTGCTAAATTGTATGTCGATGAAATTATTACAGGTCGTTTCCAACCTGCAACTCCCACCTTCCTTAACTGCGGTAAAAAACAACGCGGTGAGCTAATCTCTTGTTTTCTTTTAAGAATCGAAGACAACATGGAATCTATTGGCCGCTCTGTGAATTCGGCTTTGCAGCTATCCAAACGAGGTGGCGGAGTCGCCTTTCTAATGACCAATTTGCGGGAACAAGGCGCCCCAATAAAACTGATTGAAAACCAGTCTTCTGGTGTTGTTCCTGTCATGAAAATGTTAGAAGATGCATTTTCTTATGCCAACCAATTAGGTGCAAGGCAAGGCGCCGGTGCCGTCTATTTGCATGCTCATCACCCTGATATTATGCGTTTTCTTGATACTAAGCGTGAAAATGCAGATGAAAAAATACGGATTAAAACACTTTCTTTAGGGGTCGTTATCCCCGATATTACTTTCCAGCTAGCGAAAGATAACCAGGACATGTATTTGTTCTCTCCTTATGATATTGAGCGCATCTATGGGGTTCCTATGTCTGAAATTAGCGTTACAGACAAATACCATGAGATGGTCAATAACAAAGCGATAAAAAAATACAAAATTAATGCTCGGGAATTTTTCCAAACTTTAGCTGAGATTCAGTTTGAATCTGGATATCCGTATATTTTATTTGAAGATACTGCCAACCGAGCTAACCCTATCGCAGGGCGCATAAATATGAGCAATCTGTGCTCAGAAATACTGCAAGTTAATCGCCCTAGCGTTTATGAAGACGATTTGAGCTATCAACAAATTGGTAAAGATATTAGCTGTAATTTAGGCTCCATGAATATTGCTAAAACAATGGATTCACCGGATTTCGCCCAATCAATAGCTGCCGCTGTTAGAGCATTGAGCGCAGTTTCCGATATGAGCGATATTCGCTCTGTCCCTTCCATTGCTGAAGGTAACCGACAATCGCATGCGATTGGGTTAGGTCAAATGAATTTACATGGCTACTTGGCAAGGGAGCATATTTATTACGGCTCAGAAGAAGCGCTCGATTTCACCAATATCTATTTTTATGCGGTCACCTATTACGCATTAAAAACTTCAAACCAATTAGCCATCGAAAGAAAAACTGCATTTGTTGGTTTTGAACATTCAACCTATGCCTCTGGTGATTATTTTGATAAATATATCAACAATATTTGGCTACCAAAAACACAAACCGTTCAGGAATTATTCCGACGTTCGGGTATCGAAATTCCAACTCGTGAAGATTGGCAAGCTTTAAAGCAGTCTGTCATTACCTATGGGATTTATAACCAAAACTTGCAAGCAATACCTCCTACTGGGTCTATTTCTTATATCAATAATTCAACATCAAGCATTCATCCGATTGTTTCACGAATTGAAATTCGTAAAGAAGGTAAAATTGGTCGTGTCTACTACCCTGCTCCTTTCATGACGAATGAAAACTTAGAATATTACCAAGATGCTTACCAAATCGGCCCTGAAAAAATTATTGATACTTATGCCATGGCAACTCAGCACGTTGACCAAGGTTTATCTTTGACTCTATTTTTTAAAGATGATGCCACCACACGAGATATTAACCGAGCGCAAATATATGCCTGGCGAAAAGGAATCAAGACATTGTATTACATCCGATTACGCCAAACTGCCCTCGAAGGAACTGAAGTCGAAGGCTGCGTATCTTGCACTTTGTAATAGGAAAATATTATGACCACCAGCGCATCTAACACACCAGTAAAAGCCATTAACTGGAACCGTATTCAGGATGATAAAGACTTAGAAGTATGGAACCGATTAACAAGCAATTTTTGGCTTCCAGAAAAAGTGCCATTATCTAATGATATTCCGTCTTGGAATACCCTAACAGCTGCAGAAAAACAGTTGACGATACGTGTATTTACTGGTCTTACCCTGCTAGATACGATTCAAAATACGGTCGGTGCACCTTGCTTAATGCCAGATGCTCAAACCCCCCATGAAGAAGCGGTTTTGTCGAATATTAGCTTTATGGAAGCAGTACATGCCCGCTCTTATAGTTCAATATTTTCAACACTCTGCTCAACGGTTGATGTCGATGATGCATACCGCTGGAGTGAAGAAAACAATGCATTACAAAATAAAGCTAAGATCATCCTATCTTATTATTGTGATTCACATCCTTTAAAGAAAAAAATAGCAAGTGTCTTTTTAGAATCATTTCTATTTTATTCAGGTTTTTATTTACCAATGTATTGGTCAAGTAGAGGCAAATTAACCAATACCGCAGATCTTATACGCTTAATTATTCGTGATGAAGCCATACATGGCTATTATATTGGCTATAAATTTCAAAAATCATTAGCACAATATGATGAGAATACTCAGAAAGAAATTAAGGATTTTTCTTTTTCATTATTATTCGATTTATATGAAAATGAAGTAAAATATACACAAGAGCTTTATGACACAGTTGGTTGGTCAGAAGATGTCAAAAAATTCCTTCATTATAATGCGAATAAAGCATTAATGAATTTAGGTTATGAAGCCTTATTTCCTGATACGGTCACCGATGTCAGTGCTGCGATATTATCTGCTTTATCTCCTGATGCAAATGAAAATCATGATTTCTTTTCGGGCTCTGGTTCATCTTATATTATTGGTAAAGCAGTCAGTACCGAAGATGATGACTGGGACTTTTAACCAAAGCTTTAATTTAGCTTATTGATAAACATCATTCACAACAAAAACCATACCATGATGAATTATAATGATTTTATTCATCATGGTATTTTTTGGTTCAAAAAATAGACTGATTTATTCGTTTTTTATATGTATATCTGTTTAATTACTCATTTTTAATGAGTTAATCTGGCCATTAATTTCAATTCAATCAAGTTTCACTTCATTTTTCATTAATTTGATTAATCAATAAGCTATTAAATTCAATTTTTTCATCCATCAGTTCAACATCTATCCACCTAAAAATTAAATAAAATCAGTAGTCCCCATATTAATAAAAGCAAAGTGTATTATTTTTGAATAAATTCAACCTCACCAGTAAGTTAACTTTGATATGGAAATCATAAAAATTATCATCCTATAGCTCAATGACACTTTTATTTATATTAATAAAATCATTTTTCACCTCTAACTTTTTTGATTAATTATACTTAACCTAGGGTTGCCAGCTGATTTTATTATGCTAGGGTTTATTGCTTGCAAATTTTACTAATAACTCAAACGGAGGAATTTGAATTTAATCCATAATTAGCTAATCAATTAAACTAAATACAGGAATCTATGCCCTAATAATTTTCAAAGGATAATCATAGTTAGGAAACATAGTGTTAACTATCACTATAGAATTCATCACTCTCAATACAGGTAATTCATTTTCCTTATTGATTGAAAATTGGGTAAATAATATATGGCAATAAAATTACAAGTTAAAAACTTATATAAAATATTTGGGGACAATCCTGATCAAGCATTTAAGCTATTAGAATCAGGTATGAATAAAGATGATATCTTTGAAAAAACAGGCCTAACCGTAGGTGTTCAAGATGTTAATCTGACGATTGAAGAAGGCGAAATCTTTGTTGTCATGGGACTTTCTGGCTCAGGAAAATCTACCTTGGTGCGCCTCCTCAATCGCCTGATAGAACCTACTAGCGGGCAAGTCATGATAGATGGAGAGGATATTTCCAATATCTCTGACAAAGCATTGCGCGAAGTTAGGCGAACAAAAATTAGTATGGTGTTTCAATCCTTTGCATTGATGCCACATATGAACGTCATTGATAACACCGCTTTTGGTATGGAACTTTCTGGTATTCCAAAAGAAGAGCGCCATAAGAAAGCCATGAATGCACTTGAGCAAGTTAATCTTGAAAAATGGGCGAATTCATACCCAGATGAGCTCTCGGGTGGGATGCGTCAGCGTATCGGGTTAGCCAGAGCACTAGCCAATGACCCTGATATTCTGTTAATGGACGAAGCGTTCTCAGCCCTTGACCCATTAATTCGTACTGAAATGCAAGATGAACTGCTCTCCTTACAAGGAGATAAACAACGCACTATTGTCTTTATTTCTCATGATCTTGATGAAGCCATGAGAATTGGTGACCGCATTGCCATTATGCAAGGAGGCGTTGTCGTTCAAGTTGGTACGCCTGATGAAATTCTCAATAATCCAGCGAATGATTATGTTAAGACCTTTTTCCGCGGTGTGGATATCAGCCAAGTATTCAGCGCTAAGGACATCGCGCGTAGGCGGCCAAATGCCCTATTACACATCGCACCGGGTTTTGGTCCCCGTTCCGCGCTAAAAGTCCTTAATGATGAAGATCGCTATCACGGTTATTTAATTTCCCGAGGACATACCTTTGCCGGAGTAGTTTCTGTTGAATCCTTAGAAAAAGCGCTTCACGAAAAAGCAGGTATAGAAGCCGCAATTTTAACTGATATCGAACCAATTCAAGGTGATACATCCTTAAATGAAGTTATTTCTACAGTAGCACAAGCCCCTTGCGCCGTTCCGGTTATTAACGAAAAAAACCGGTATTTAGGCGTGATTTCAAAAGGAATGCTGTTACAAGCGCTGGATAAGGAGACACCAAATGAGTAAGCAAAATCAAGAAACAACGACGAACCAGCAAGATCCATGGGCTGATACTGAAGTCACTGAGACACCAACACAAGGTACTGAAAATACACCAGCTGATGACCCATGGGCAGCGACAAGCTCTAGCGAGACAAATACCTCTGCGGATGATCCTTGGGGCAATGCATCAGACACAACAACACCTGCTGATACCAGTTCGAGTGATTGGCTTGATGCCGCACCGACTGATAGCATCGTGCCCGATCAGTTTAATATTATGGACCCCTTCCAACACACACTGATCCCCCTTGATTCATGGGTTACGCATGCTATCGATTGGGTTGTTCTCAACTTTCGTCCTGTATTCCAAGGAATACGCGCCCCCATTGATTTCATTCTGAGCGGGTTTGAACAATTTCTTACATCACTACCAGCTCCTGTTGCCATTATTATTTTCGCATTACTCACTTGGCAATTAGCCGGACGCGCAATGGGTGTGGCCACATTTATTTCGATGATAGCCATCGGGGCGATTGGTGCTTGGTCAGAAGCGATGGTGACACTATCTCTAGTGCTCACATCTTTACTGTTTTGTATTGTGATAGGACTACCACTGGGTATTTGGTTGGCACGTAGTGATAGAGCCGCTAAGATTATTCGCCCATTACTTGATGCGATGCAAACCACACCTGCATTCGTCTATTTAGTCCCGATTGTTATGTTATTTGGTATCGGTAATGTGCCTGGTGTCGTCGTCACCATTATATTTGCTTTACCGCCAATCATTCGTTTGACCATTTTAGGGATCAAACAAGTCCCAGCTGACTTAATTGAAGCCGCTGAATCATTCGGTGCAAGCCCTCGCCAAATGCTGTTTAAAGTGCAATTGCCATTGGCAATGCCAACCATTATGGCCGGGGTGAACCAAACCTTGATGTTAGCACTGTCGATGGTCGTTATCGCCTCAATGATTGCAGTCGGAGGCTTAGGCCAGATGGTCTTACGGGGTATTGGCCGCCTTGATATGGGTCTCGCGTCTGTCGGAGGGGTCGGTATTGTTATTCTGGCTATCATCTTAGACCGTTTTACCCAATCTTTAGGGCAAGATACTCGCGGCAAAACATCATGTCGTTGGTATCAAAAAGGCCCTATTGGGCTAGTCATGCGCCCATTTTGTAAAAAAAACCATTAATCAGAACATCCTCCATTCACCTAAGTGCCACTCACGTGGCACCTAACTTGGCTCTTAACTTTAAAGCCAAGCTCGCTGCGAAAAAACAGAGGGAACAATATAATGAAACATAAAATCATTCTTGCATCTGCACTAACAGCCATGTTTACCGTCCCATTTGCAGGTGCTAACAACCTGCCAGGTAAAGGGGTAAAAATTAACCCTGTGCAAAGTACGATCAGTGAGGAGACATTCCAAACACTGATTGTTGCGAAAGCCCTTGAAGAGCTCGGCTATGATGTCCAACCGATCAAAGAAGTCGACTATAATGTCGCTTACGCATCAATTGCGAACGGTGATGCGACTTACTTAGCCACCAGCTGGGTTCCTTTACATAATGCGCAATATGACGCCGCTGGTGGTGATAATGTGTTCTATCGTCAAGGTAATTATGTTGTCAATGCGGCTCAAGGCTACCTCATCGACAAAAAAACCGCTGAAAAATACAAAATTACCAATGTTGAACAACTCAAAGACCCTAAAATTGCCAAACTCTTTGATTCAAATGGTAATGGTAAAGCGGATTTAACGGGATGTAACCCAGGTTGGGGCTGTGAAGCAGCCATCAATAACCATTTAAAAGCCTATGACTTAGAAAAAACGGTTGACCATAACCAAGGGAACTACGCGGCAATGATGGCAGATACCATTACCCGATATAAAGAAGGTAAGCCTATTTTATATTATACGTGGACGCCTTATTGGATAAGTGATGTCCTCAAGCCGGGCCGTGATGTAGTTTGGTTAGAAGTGCCATTCTCATCAATGCCAAACGGTGAAAAAACAGACACCACATTACCTAACGGAAAAAACTATGGTTTCCCACCAAATACCATGCATATCGTCGCCAATAAAAAATGGGCTGTAGATAACCCTGCTGCAGCAAAATTATTTGAAGTAATGAAACTACCTATTGCCGATATTAATGCGCAAAACTTAAGAATGCATAATGGTGAAGCATCTCAATCGGATATTCAGCGCCACACAAATGCTTGGATCAAAGCCCATCAATCCACTTTTGATGGCTGGGTAAAAGAAGCACAAGAAGCCGCTAAGTAAGTATAAACAGCTCGATTAAGTCACCTTAGCCACCCTAGCCGGTGGCTTTTTTACATCAATGACAAAAAGAAATAAACCAAGGTAATAAATTTTGTTTATAGTAGACGCCTAGCTAATAATAGGTAATCCTCATGAAACAGACCCAAACTGCAGAGCTAACAACGGGCCTCACTATTTTAATGGCCATTGCCACAGGTCTTGTCGTTGCCAGTAATTACTATGCTCAACCGCTTTTAGACACCATTGCGGGGCAGTTTAATTTAACCACTAATATGGCTGGGTTTATTGTCACCGCGGCCCAACTGGGTTATGCGGCAGGTTTACTTTTTTTAGTCCCGTTGGGAGATTTGTTTGAACGCAAGCGTTTAATTTTAACGATGACCTTTCTTTCGGCATTAGGGCTATTAATTACAGCGCTTTCAAATAATATTTGGCAAATCCTTTTAGGTACCGCCCTTACTGGACTATTTTCAGTTGTTGCACAAGTCCTGATCCCACTAGCAGCATCTATTGCTAAGCCACATAAACGCGGTAAAGCGGTAGGAATGATTATGAGTGGGTTATTGCTGGGCATTTTACTTGCAAGAACGGTTTCAGGTGCTGTTGCTATGGTCGGTGGCTGGCGAGCGATCTATTGGGTGGCCTTTGCATTATTGATGCTGTTAATGATTGTTCTAGCCATTAAACTCCCCCGCTACCATCAAAAAACTAACTTAAACTACTTCCAGCTCATTGGTTCTATTGGCCGGTTATTTTTCGGCACTCCAGTGCTTGCGGTACGCGCTTCTCTCGGTGCATTATCATTTGCCAATTTTGGTTTACTGTGGACCGCAATGGCTTTCTTATTAGCCAGTCCGCCATTCAATTATTCCGAAGGGACTATAGGTTTATTTGGCTTAGTCGGTGCCGCAGGTGCCATTATGGCCTCCCAAGCAGGGCATCTTGTCGATAAAGGCAAAGGAAAGCTCATTACAACTATTGGGTTGGTGTTATTACTATTATCCTGGATACCCATCGGTTTAGCGAAATATTCCCTGGTCGCATTTATCATTGGTATTTTGGTGCTAGACCTTGCAGTACAAGCCGTCCATGTCACCAGTCAGAGTACGTTATATCGAATATTACCTGAAGCTCGTAACCGCCTAACGGCAGGCTATATGACCAGCTATTTCATTGGGGGCGCACTAGGATCTCTACTTTCAGGCTATGCCTATGAACACGCGGGTTGGGAGGGAGTTGCGATTGCAGGTGCAATCTTAACCACTCTAAGTTTAATTATTTGGGCTATCGGTATTCGCTATGATCCCATCATCACCACAACTGATGACTAAACATAACTGATATCTGTATCAATACATTTTATGATGAAAATTTTCGAGATCACATAAACATATAAAATCTCATAATACATTAAACTTATGTGACTCAATTTTACCCATCAAATCTGTTGAATATTGAATAAATAAACAGTTCATCATAAGGCCAATAATTATCAACTGTAATAGTAAACAAAGTAAATATTAGGGAATGACACAGTTAAACAAATACAATGACTCTATGAAAAGGTAGTATAACTGTTAATAAATCAAATTATTGCTATATCAGATAATGTTTAAATTATACAAAAATAAGTAATTACACCTATCCATTAAAAATATCTATCTAAGTTGTAATTATTGGGTAACAAAAAAAATGGTATTGAGTTAATGTCGTGTGATTATATATTGTTTTGTATGATTGAAATTAGCCTTTAATTAAGCATTGGCTTGGTTGTTTTATAACCAAAAATGACACTATCAGTGTAAAAAGGTCAGCCTGCTATACAAAAATAGGTAAATTACATTCATAAAATTTATGAATCATGTATCATTATCAAAATAAAATCGGCGATATTAATTAAGTATAATTGCTAATTCTATCTTTTAATATACCATTTAGGTGGTTGATGACAGTTGTAATCTTACCAACTGAAACTAATAAGGTATCCCAATAATGGAAAGTTCATTTACACCAACTGAAGAGCTACTCAATGCTCGTGTAGAACAACAAGATTCACATGAAAGTCCTATTCCGTATCAAGAAATCCTACTGACACGCCTATGCATGCATGTTCATGGGAAGTTACTTGAAACACGAAATAATATGTTAAGGTCTCAAGGTATTAATGAAACCCTGTTTATGGCACTTATGATCCTTGATACAAAAGACTCCCGCAGTATTCAGCCATCTGAACTCAGTGCGGCTCTTGGTTCCTCACGAACCAATGCAACACGAATTGCAGATGAACTGGAAAAAAATGGTTGGATTGAGCGCAAAGAAAGTCACAACGATAGACGTTGCCTTCATCTACACCTCACAGAAAAAGGGACGGAATTTTTAAATGGCCTATTACCACCTCAACACAGCGCATTAATTGATATTTGGTCTGTTTTAGATGCTGATGAGAAACAACAGCTTAACACGCTGATGCGTAAATTACTGACAAAACTGGATACTATAAAAGATTGACCATAACATTTGTAAGGTTAATGTATTTGAGCCATTCTTAAGCTCAAAGGTGAAAAAAAACTTTTCAGCCCATAATATTTCATTATCCTTTCACCCTTATGCTTTACGATATCCCATCAAACAGCAAAATCATTTGTAGTCTCAGTTTCCAGTGGTTATTACCTAACTACTGGAAACAACCGTGATCCTTATCCAGAGAAGTGGAGAAATACGAGTATGAGTTCCCCTGAGGAAATGCAACAAACGCAAACTCCCCAACGAAATAAAAAAAGGCAACGTAAAAGTGCGCTTATCTTATTGACTCTAATATTTATTATTATAGGTGTTGGCTGGGGAGTTTACTGGTATCTCGTTCTTCGTCACTATGAATCAACGGATAATGCTTATGTCGCGGGAAACCAAGTACAAATACAATCCCAAGTTTCCGGCAGCGTGATGACTGTCAATGTGGACAACACAGATTTCGTGACAAGTGGAACTGTTTTGGTTGAACTGGACCCACGTGATGCTGAATTAGCTCTCGATAAAGCAAAAACAGAATTAGCAAATAGTGTGCGTCAAACCCGCCAGCACATGGTTAATAGCCGCCAGCTACAAGCCAATATTGAGGTCAAACGTTCTGAATTAAACCGGTTGCAAAATGATTTAAAACGTCGAGAAGTTTTAGGTAGTAGCCATGTCATTGGTAAAGAAGAACTACAACACGCAAGAGAAGCTGTCGTCAGTGCTAAAGCGGCATTAGACATGGCAATAGAACAATATAATGCTAATCAAGCCATAGTTTTAAATAGTTCAATTGAAAAACAACCCGCAGTAGAGCAAGCAGCAACACAAGTTCGAAACGCTTGGCTCACCTTGCAACGGACGAAAATCGTCAGCCCTGTTGATGGCTATGTTTCACGCCGCAGTGTACAAGTGGGTTCACAAATCACCCCTTCAACCCCATTAATGGCCATCGTTCCTTCCAATGGTATGTGGATTGATGCGAACTTTAAAGAAACACAACTTGCGGATATGCGTATCGGCCAACCTGCGAAGGTCATTACTGATTTTTACGGTAAAGATATCGTATTTAACGGTACTGTTGTGGGACTTGATATGGGAACAGGTAGCGCGTTCTCTTTATTACCTGCACAAAATGCCAGTGGTAACTGGATCAAAGTAGTCCAACGCCTACCCGTACGTATAGCCTTAGATGAAAACCAACTTGAAGAATATCCATTACGTATCGGTTTATCCACCGAAGTTACGGTTGATACATTAGATAAAAATGGCAAAGTGCTTTCTAAAGGGATGCGTGATACCCCTGCTTACCATACTGCTGCATTAGCTGTAGATATGTCTCCTGCGGACAAAATAGTTACTGAGATAATTAATAATAACCTAGGAAATAAATAGTGGGGGTGCAATCGTGACGACAGCACCTTTAACGGGATCAAAACTCGCATGGATGACAATTGCTCTTTCATTGGCAACATTTATGCAAGTTCTTGATTCCACCATTGCTAACGTAGCTATTCCAACCATTGCAGGAAACTTGGGGGCATCCAACTCGCAAGGAACATGGGTAATAACCTCTTTCGGCGTTGCCAATGCCATCTCCATCCCCATCACTGGTTGGCTAGCCCGTAGGATAGGTGAAGTCAGGCTATTTTTATGGTCTACAGGCTTATTCGCTTTAACTTCATGGCTATGCGGTATTTCTGGCAGCTTAGAGATGCTGATCTTATTCCGAGTTTTACAAGGTTTAGTCGCAGGACCACTCATTCCTTTATCTCAAAGCCTACTGCTTAACAATTATCCTCCAGCCAAACGCAATATGGCCCTCGCCCTTTGGTCAATGACTATCGTTATTGCTCCGATTTGCGGACCGATTCTTGGTGGTTATATTAGTGATAACTACCATTGGGGCTGGATATTTTTTATCAATGTACCATTTAGTATTGCGATCATTTTTGCCATCATGCGCACCTTAAAAGGCCGTGAAACTAAAATATCTATTCAGCGCATTGATACTATTGGTTTAGTGCTATTGGTTGTTGGTATTGGTGCTTTACAGATTATGCTTGACCAAGGCAAAGAGCTGGATTGGTTTAACTCGACTGAAATTATCGTCCTGACCGTTATTGCTGTTGTCGCTATTGCCTTTTTAATTGTATGGGAACTCACCGATGACCATCCCGTCATCGACTTATCCCTATTTAAAGAACGCAATTTTACGATTGGCTGTTTGTCCTTAAGCCTTGCTTACATGCTCTATTTTGGAACGATTGTACTACTGCCCCAATTGCTACAAGAAGTTTATGGCTATACCGCAACATGGGCTGGGTTAGCCTCTGCACCTGTAGGATTATTACCGCTATTGATTACGCCAATTATAGGGCGTTTTGGTAACCGAATTGATATGCGTTATTTAGTTACATTCAGCTTTATTATCTATGCTGTTTGCTACTATTGGCGTGCTTATACTTTCGAACCTGGGATGAGTTTTGCCGAAGCTGCTTGGCCGCAATTTGTGCAAGGTTTAGCCATCGCTTGTTTCTTTATGCCTTTGACAACCATTACATTATCTGGCCTGCCGCCAGAAAAAATGGCCTCTGCATCGAGTTTATCTAACTTTACTCGTACCCTAGCTGGAGCCATTGGGACATCAATCACCACAACAATGTGGACCCAAAGAGAGTCAATGCATCATGAAAACCTCGCTGAATTTGTTAACCCATACAACCCAAATGCCCAACAGATGTACAGTGAACTGGCAAAAATAGGTATGAATGAGCAGCAAAGTGCGGCCTATCTTGCTAAAACGATTACTGACCAAGGACTGATTATGTCAGCAAATGAGATATTCTGGCTCTCAGCTGGGATTTTTATCCTACTGATGGTCATTGTCTGGTTCGCTAAGCCACCATTTGGGGCAGGTTCAAAAGACGGTGGTGCTCATTAATTAGCCCAACCCAGTGAATAACTTGGTGATAGATATAAAAAAGCCATACATAGCGGGAATACATCCTTTTATGTATGGTCTTATTTTTCTGATAAAACGTAGGTGGTTATTTAACTTGGTTTTGTTGCCACCACTGGGCTAACATAATTCCTGTTGCAACAGAGACATTCAAGCTTTCCACTTTACCTGTTCCACCGATATAGAGACTCATATCGCCTTGATCCCACGTACTATCACTTAAACCATCACTCTCTTGGCCTAAAACTAAGACCATTTTGGCCGGTAACTTCGCTTTTGCGAGATCTTGACTGCCTTTATGGCTAGAAGTCGTCACAATGGTATAACCCGCTTTGCGGAATTTATCCAAAGTATCTGTTAATCCATCTGCATCAATCGCTTTAATGTGTTCAGCACCACCTTCTGCAGTACGAATTGCCGCCCCAGACTCCAGCATGCCTGCATCCTGCAAAATCACACCTTTGATACCGAAATGCGCACAGCTACGCATAATTCCGCCCAGATTATGTGGATTTCCCACATCTTCCAGTGCTAATACGCAGTCATTACCTGCCGCTTGCTGCAAGTAAGCATCAGCACTCATTCCACCGCGTTTTTTAATGATAAAACAGACACCACCATGATGTTCAGTTCCGGATGCTTTCGATAACTCTTCGTCATCAACAACGTGGTAAGCTTTGCGATTTGCCGCCATCCATTTTAACGCATCACGAAAACGCGGTGTGACAGATTGCAAGAACCATGCGCGAACAATCGCATCAGGGCGGTTTTTAAACATGGCTTGGCAAGCATTCTCACCATAGATACGGGTTTCTTCTTGGCGCTGCTTACGCAATTGTTCAGGGTCAATCTGGCTCTTACCAACAATTCCGCCATGGTCATTCGTTAATTCTTCGCTATCTGGTTTAGAAACAGTGCGCCATGGTGAACGCTCGCGAGGTGCTTCATTACGGTTATCAGAGCGACGACCTTCACGCCCACCTTCAGGGCGGCTTGAGCGACCACCACGATCTTGACGGGCACCATCTCGTCTATCACCACCACGCTTGTCATTACCGCGCCTATCATCACGGCCACCGCCTCGGCGTTTATCATTACCTTTATTGTTGTCCTGCTCTTCACTGCGGACATACATCACTTTTACTTTGCCGTTTTTACCACTAAAATCATTCGAGTCGTTCATCACTATCCCCTACACTAAGCTATGGCGCGAAGATTACATGATGTTGCATGGCTACGCTACCGATTCGCACTATTATCTCATCTAAAAGTTATTGAATATACTTCTATCGTATAGAAATCGTTTTGCGTACAATATGCGCCTTAATTTTAGGCCTATAAAATATAATTCAACATGACTTCGAATGCCGTTTATCACCTGCGTCAACAGCGCCTCGCATTATCGACTAAACCGTTTAGGGCACGAGGCTGCCGAGTAAAACGTTGCCAATATTGTTTGTTACCTAACCCACAATGCCTATGCCAAGACACCATATCATCACAAGCAAAAAGCCAATTTTGCTTGATTATGTTTGATGGTGAGGTATTTAAGCCAAGTAATACAGGAAAGTTGATTGCGGATGTTTTGCCCGACACTTTGGCCTTTCAATGGTCAAGAACAGAGCCTGATGCGCAGCTATTGGCGGCACTGCAAGACACCACAAGGCAGCCTTACCTTATTTTTCCAGAAAGCTACGCTCAAAATGAACGCATCGTGGTCAATGAACCGACTTTGTCGGATAAACCCGCTTTATTTATTTTACTCGATGGGACCTGGCCTGAAGCACGAAAAATGTTTCGAAAAAGCCCTTATCTTAATGATATTCCAATGCTTTCAATTAATACCAAAGCAAGAACTGACTACTTACTCCGTACGCCATCAAGGGAAGAACAACATTGTACCGCCGAAGTTGCAGCTACCGTTTTAGAATTAGCGGGAGATTTAGACGCTTCACAACAACTCTTTAGCCACTTCAATCTTTTCCGTCAAAAATACCTTGAAGGGAAACCGCATCACCCTATTGCACAGAAGCTACTTACCGAATCCCACCTCTAACTATTTATTGGTACTGTTTTTCTCTTTCTTTTCGAGCCCAGTACCATTAAATGACAACTTTTAGATCGTCGTGCTGATAAAACGTGAACGTGCTTGTATAAATTAATTAAACTCACCAGATAAACTAGCGCAATCTCAAAGATAAGGCATAGTATTCATAAGTATCACTCAGCCACTTTTTATCTATTGAACGCTTATCTCGTTCAGCAAAGCAAAGGGTTATCAACCATGGGTTTAGTCAGTCAGTTAGAATCTTTATTCCGGCCAAAGTCTATCGTTGTCGTGGGAGCATCTGAAAACCCGAGCCGTGCAGGTTCGGTGATGATGAAAAACCTACTTACCAGCGGTTTTAAAGGTCCTATTTTACCTGTTAATCCAAACCGAAACTCTGTCCTCGGCGTACTTGCTTATCCTTCTATAGATAAATTGCCGCTCAAACCTGATCTTGCCGTTATCTGTACCCATTACTCACGTAATATCTCCTGTTTACAGCAATTAGGGGAAGCTGGCTGTAAAGTGGTTATTATTTTGTCATCCCCTTCAATTCAGTTTAATGAATTAAAAAAAGTCGCCCAGCAATATCAAATTCGCCTATTAGGCCCGAATAGCCTAGGTTTTCTCGCACCATGGCAAGGTTTGAATGCGAGTTTTTCTCCAATACCAATCTTAAAAGGAAAACTCGCTTTTATCTCTCAATCTGCTGCTGTATCGAATACCGTTCTGGATTGGGCAAGGCACCGAGACATCGGTTTTTCTTATTTTATTGCCCTTGGTGATAGCATCGACATAGATATTGACGATTTACTCGATTACTTAGCGCGTGACAGCAAAACCAGCGCTATTTTGTTGTACCTTGAGAGCATTAGTGATGCACGACGTTTCTTATCATCATCTCGCAGTGCCTCACGCAATAAACCTATATTAGTGATAAAAAGTGGTCGAACCCGCAAAGCACAAAAACTACTGGGCGATAAGCCTAGCCTAGATGCCGCTTACGATGCCGCTATCCAGCGTGCAGGTCTTCTTCGCGTGCAAGATACTCACGAAATGTTTTCTGCGGTTGAGACATTAAGTTACATGACTCCATTACGCGGTGAGCGTCTTTCAATCATGAGTAATGGTTCTGCCCCAGCCGCGATGGCATTAGACGAACTTCTCTTACGTAATGGTAAACTTGCAACGCTAAGTGTTGAAACAGAAAATGAATTAAGCTCACTATTACCTCTTGATTTATCAACACAAAATCCGATTGACTTAGGAGATGATTCCACAGTTGAGCGCTATATCAATGTACTAAACAAAATGCTCGATAGCCATGACCATGACGCTTTGTTACTTATCCACACTCCCAGTGCGATAACTGAAAGTAAAACCATGGCAGAAAAAATTATTAAAACTATTAAGCAACACCCACGCGGAAAATGGCTAACCATTTTAACCAACTGGTGTGGAGAATATTCCTCTCAAGAATCTCGTCGCCTATTTAGTGAAGCTGGGATCCCTACCTACCGCACTCCAGAAGGGGCAATCACGGCGTATATGCATATGGTGGAATATCGCCGTAACCAAAAACAATTAAAAGAAACGCCAGCCCTCCCAGTAGGTATCACCGCTAATACGCAACAGGCTCATGAATATATTCAGCAAGCATTAGAAAATAATAAGCTCCACTTGGATACTCATGAAGTTCAGCCAATTTTAAAAGCCTACGGGTTAAATAGCTTACCCACCTGGATTGCACATTCGAGCAATGAAGCCATTGAAATCGCAGAGAAAATTGGTTACCCCGTTGCTTTAAAACTACGTTCTCCCGATATTGTACACAAGTCAGAAGTACAAGGGGTCATGCTCTATTTACGCAATGCTAAAGAGGTAGAAGATGCAGCTAAAGCGATTATGGAACGTGTTTCAACAAATTTCCCTAATGCACGAATTGAAGGGCTACTAGTACAAAGTATGGCTAATCGAGCAGGTGCTCAAGAGCTCAGGATCGCTGTTGAACTAGACCCTGTCTTTGGCCCTCTTATCATGTTAGGAGAAGGTGGTATTGAGTGGCAACAAGAGAGCCAAGCTGCTGTAGCTCTTCCTCCGCTAAATATGGCTTTAGCTCGCTACCTAGTTATTAATGCTATTAAAGGTTATAAAATAAAATCCCGAAGTGCTTTAGAACCATTAAACATCATAGGGTTATCTGCTTTATTAGTACGAGTTTCAAATTTAATTATTGATTGCCCAAATATTACAAGGTTAGATATTCATCCATTGCTCGCCTCAGGGGATGAATTTACTTTACTTGATGTCTCCATGGCATTAAGCCCAACAGATGATGCGACAACATCAAGGCTGGCAATTCGCCCTTATCCTAGTGAGCTAGAAGAAACAATTCATTTAAAAGAAGATCTTACCTGCTTACTACGACCGATCCTCCCTGAAGATGAACCTTTGCTAAAATCCTTTATAGAGCAAGTGACTAAAGAGGATCTTTATTATCGCTACTTTAGCGAGATCAGCGAATTTACCCATGACGACCTCGCCAATATGACACAGATTGATTATGACCGTGAAATGGCTTTCGTTGCGGTAAAAAACCCCAATACTACGCCTGAAATTATTGGCGTCACGCGAGCAATGGCTGATCCTGATAACCAAGAGGCTGAATTTGCAGTACTGGTTCGCTCTGATATGAAAGGGCAAACGCTCGGTTATCAACTTATGCAAAAGTTACTTAACTATACGCGAAGCCACGGCATTAAAAAGCTAACAGCCATAACTATGCCTGAAAACCGCAATATGATAAGCCTAGCTAAAAAACTTGGTTTTGAGATTGACGTTCAATTTGAAGATGGAGTCGTTAATCTGACACTTCACTTATAGAAATATCTAAGGACACGGCTTAACTTGTATAGTAATTAAACAAGTCGTCAATTTATACTAAATGGTTTAGCTAAATATGCTATCATCCATAGATCATTCGCTTAAAAATGTGCGCAAAGCGAGTTGCTATTAGACTAATAAGAGAAAATTTACACTGTGATGTTGTCAAAATTAAAACAAGCAAAACATCAACAATATTTGTTAAGTTTACCAAAACTCTCTCAAGAAATTGCTGATGTAAAAACGCTATATAAGACAGAAGATTTTCGTGATGAACTGCTTAAACAAATTTCTCAGGCTCAAAATACTATCTACATAACGGCTTTGTATTTAGAGAAAGACGATGCAGGTAAAGACGTACTTCATGCTTTATACGCTGCAAAACAAGCTAATACATCATTGGATATCAAAATTCTCGTAGACTGGCACCGTGCTCAGCGAGGTCGCATCGGGGTTGCAGCAAACGCCACTAATGCCGATTGGTATTATGATGTTGCAAAACATTACCCTGAAATTGAAATCCCTATCTACGGCATCCCTGTAAATACACGGGAAGCTCTGGGTGTTTTGCATCTAAAAGGCTTTTTATTTGATGATACTCTACTCTATAGCGGGGCAAGTATTAATGACGTCTATTTACAACGTCATAGTAAATACCGTTACGACCGCTATCACCTGATCAAAAATAGCCAACTTACCGCATCAATGAAAAAATTTATTGATGACGCATTACTACAAGCTGATGCCATTCATTTATTAAATACGCCAACTCGACCAAAAACAGCTGAGTTTAAGCATTTAATTAAACAATTTCGTTTGGGCTTACGGGGAGCGTCCTATCAGTTTTCAGGGAATGCAACTAATGATGAGCTGTCCGTCACTCCCTTTGTTGGTCTCGGTAAGAAAAACGATTTAAACCGTGTTATCACGCATTTAATGGGTGCAACAAACAATAAACTAACAATCTGTACGCCTTATTTTAATTTGCCTGCGGTGTTAGTTAGGGTTATTAGTCGGTTACTGCGTGATGGCAAACAAGTAGAAATTATCATTGGTGACAAAACTGCCAACGACTTCTATATCCCACCTGAAGAGCCATTTAAAATTATTGGTGCATTGCCATACCTTTATGAGATCAACCTGCGCCGTTTTGTTAGTCGCTTGCAACGCTTTATTGATAACCAGCAGTTAACAGTTAGGCTCTGGAAAGACGCAGACAATACCTATCATCTAAAGGGGATGTGGGTTGATAATCACTGGCAATTGATCACAGGTAACAACTTAAACCCACGCGCTTGGGGGTTAGATCTTGAAAACGCAGTATTAATTCACGATCCAAAACAACAGCTGCAAGAGCAACGCAATCACGAGCTAGAGTGCATTCGAACTCATACTAAGGTTGTTAGCCATTTTCGTGAACTGGATAGCATCCAAACCTATCCTGTTAAAGTGAAGAAATTAATCCGACGACTACGTCGAATACGAGTCGATCGCTTAATTAGCCGCATCCTTTAGAATTTAAACAAAGCGTCACTCCGGTGGCGCTTTTACTTTGCTACTTTAATTTTTTAGGTATCTTACCAAAAATGTTTAAATCACTGATCATTAGCTTACTTATATTCATTTCAACAGGATGTACTGGTTTTCATTGGGCTAATGATAATTGGCAAGGTAAAGATAAAGCGCAGCATTTTGCATTTTCAGCCGCGATGGCTGCGGCTGGTAATGCTTATGCAGATAAACAAAACATGCAACACCGCGATGCTGCCATATTTGGTATTCTATTTTCAGTTTCTCTTGGCGCAGCAAAAGAGCTTTATGACAGCAGGCCTAATGGTACTGGGTGGAGTTGGCATGATTTTGCCTATGATGTTGCAGGGTCAATAGCAGGTTATAGTTTATATCAGTCCTTAAAGTAACCCACGCCCTTCTTTCCCATTTTTACATTCCTCTCCTATTTTTAATATTTCGCTCACCATCGAAGTATCTATAAATTAAACCGTTATAGTTGAGCTTCTACATTAAGGAGAGTTTTATGATTGCCGTAATTTTTGAAGCCATCCCAATACCAGTGCAAAAAGAGCGTTATTTTGAATTGGCAGCCAAACTTAAATCTGAACTTATGCACATTGACGGGTTTATTGCTGTCGAACGCTTTCAATCTATTACAACAGAAGGAAAAATTCTCTCACTTTCATGGTGGGAAACAGAAGAAGCAGTAAAACAATGGAAAAACCATTTCATGCATATCGATGCACAAGTTGAAGGACAACAAACCATTTTTTCCCATTATCGAATTCGAGTTGCCCATACCTTAAAGGATTACTCATTCAATAACGAGGATAGCTTTGATGTATGATATTCATGTGATTATTGAAAACCAAGTGGGTGCTTTAGCACTATTGGCAACCACATTAGGGAAACATGGTATTGGCCTTGAAGGTGGTGGCGTTTTTTCTATCGAAGAAAAAAGTCATGCTCACTTTCTTGTTACCCAGCCAGAAAAAGCACGAGATGCCTTAACTACTGAGGGTTTACAGGTTGAAAGTATCATACAACCAGTGATCCGCAAATTAAAACAAGAACGTCCTGGCGAACTTGGAGAAATTGTTTCTCAACTCGCACTTCACCAAATTAATATCCTTGTTCAATACAGCGACCACAATAACAGGTTAATATTAATAACAGACAATAATATATTAGCCGCTGAAGTAACAAAGAAGTGGGAAAACCAACCATGATACCAAGCAAAAATAGTCTTCCCATTGAAGAAAAAGAGCCATTAGAACAATCTATCGCAAAAGTTGCCTCTGCGATTGCTGACCCTTCAAGGGTCAGTATTTTGTGTGCATTAATGGATGGCAGGGCTTGGACAGCAACAGAATTAAGCGTAGCTGCAAATATAGCCCCATCAACAACGAGTGCGCACTTAACTAAACTTTTAAGCAGCCACTTAATTAGTTGTCTATCTCAAGGAAGACACCGTTATTATAGGCTTGCAGGCACAGACATTGCCGAATTATTAGAAACATTAATGGGGGTATCCATGAAATTGGAGTACACCCCACCTATAACAACACCTATTCATCTGCGAAAGGCACGTACTTGCTATGATCACTTAGCGGGAGAAATTGCCGTTCAGATCTACGAATTTATGGATAAAAATGGCTGGTTTACAGCTAGAGAAAATAAATTATCAATGATTGGTGCTAATCAATTTAAAAAATTAGGTATCGATATTGTTCCTAATACAAAACGAAAAATAGCGTGTGCTTGTTTGGATTGGAGTGAAAGACGTATGCACCTAGGGGGACTAGCAGGAGCCTTACTATTGAATTTTTTTGCAGAAAAAGAATGGATAGAGAAAACAAAAGGCTATCGAGAAATTACTTTTACTACCAACGGTAAGAAAGCTTTAAAGCGTATTTTTGATATTAATATAGCTTAACCCCCAAACAAAATAACGAACTATCCTAGAACGATTTGATAATATACTTACCAAGCTAATTACTAATTAAAAGCAGACGCAAAACTGTATTTCTCCAAACAATGCCCCAAATCACCTATAATAAGTTATTCCCCATAAAATCCAGTATGTTAGTAATACAAAAAAGCCTCGTGATTTTTATCACGAGGCTTCGATAAGTGGCGGAACGGACGGGACTCGAACCCGCGACCCCCTGCGTGACAGGCAGGTATTCTAACCAACTGAACTACCGCTCCACTTATTCTTTTGCCTTTCGGCTATTTACTGCTTATTGAGCAATAAACCTTTAATTAATGTCTGGCAGTTCCCTACTCTCACATGGGGAGACCCCACACTACCATCGGCGCTACGGCGTTTCACTGCTGAGTTCGGCATGGGGTCAGGTGG